>Ga0209491_10000434_pt1 | contig 83242 bp, 69 predicted proteins | sample BON02_FD_187213 | JGI IMG/M metagenome (GOLD analysis project Ga0209491, IMG submission 187213) | Freshwater microbial communities from Lake Bonney liftoff mats and glacier meltwater in Antarctica - BON-02 (SPAdes) (version 2) | ecosystem: Environmental > Aquatic > Freshwater > Ice > Glacier...
ATGCTTTGAGACCCCGTGCGGCATTACACGAATGTAGTGCCATACACGCCAAAAATATCCCCTACGCTGTTGATTCCATTGGGATTTGTAGTGCCTGATGACAAAGATGGGCTAGGATGCGCCATGTTGAACAAGACACCCCCCTCTTTCATCGAAACCCAGTCTGACCCGGCGCAGGCCGATGTCGTCGATGGTGTCTACCGACGAACGATGTTGCGCCTTGCGCTGGCAGGCGGAGCTTTGTCGTTTGCGCCGTTCGCAATGGCGCAAGGCGGTACACCCAAACGCGGCGGCACCCTGACCATCGGCGCCGATGCCGATCCGATCGGTCTCGACCCGGTCACCGTGACCGCGTTTTCGTCTTTCGACTTCACCGCCTTGCTGTACACCGGCTTGCTGCGCTGGAATGCCGAGATGAAGATCGAACCTGACCTGGCGACCGGATATCTGACGCCCAACGAAACGACATACATCTTCCAGCTGCGACAAGGTGTGAAATTCCACAATGGTCAGCCGTTCAATGCCGAGGACGTCAAGCACACCTTCGACCGGATCCTGGACCCCGCCAACACGGCGCCGAACGCCAACCTGTTTTCCGGCATCACGGCCGTGACAGTCGTCGATCCGTTCACCGTCAAGTTCGAACTCAAGGCACCCAGCGCGACCTTCCTGAGCTACATGGCCACCAATCCGATGGGCAGCATCGTGCCGCGTGGGGTGAACGACCTCAAGACTGCACCGGTAGGCACGGGCCCGTTTGTGTTCGAGTCTTACGAGCCGAACCAGCAGTTGACGCTCAAGCGCAATCCCGACTACTACGAAGACAAGCAACCCTACCTGGACACGGTGGTGTTCAAGTTCTTCAAGGACCAGGGCTCGCTGGCGTCGGCGTTGCGCTCCAAGGCCATCGACATGACCTGGTTCAAGGATCCAAAGGTCTCGGCGCAGATCGTCAAAACCACGCGCGATCTGGTGTCGGCGCCAGGCAAAACCTCGCGAACCTTCCCGGTCTGGATGAACGTCAAGGCCAAACCGTTCGACGACGTGCGCGTGCGCCGTGCGCTTAGCCTGGCCAGCGATCGAAAGGGCTGCCTGCAGATCGTGTTGGGTGGGTCAGGCAAGGTCGGCGCGATGGTGCCGGAAAGCCAGGTCGGCGGATATGACGGTGTCAGCCCGATGCCGTATTACAAACACGACGTGGCTGGCGCCAAGAAGTTATTGGCCGAGGCCGGACATCCCAACGGCATCGACCTGGGCGATTACATCGTTGTGGCGGCGAATGCGCTGGACGTGCAGTGTGCGCAGATCCTGCAGCAGCAGTGGGCGGCGGCCGGCATCACAGTCAACCTCAAACCGATGGAGACCGCGCCGCTGCTGTCGGCGTGGCTCAAGGGCGATTTCGGGCTGTTGTCGGTAGCACTGGGCTGGAGCGCGGATCCGGACGTGATCGTGTCGCGTCTGAGTTCGGCGCATCCGCATGGCAAGGCCATGGGCATGGACGACGCGTCACTCGACACAATGATCGTCGATGCCCGTGCCATCCTGGACAACGGCAAACGCGCGGCCGCCTACCAGGCGATCCAGAAACACATCGCCGAGCAGGCCTACATTCTGCAGATTTACCAGTACCCGCTGCGCTGGGAGGCCTGGCGTGGTTACGTCAAGGGGTATGTGCCGCTGGCCGCAAACATCCGCAGCTTCGTGCGTACCACCTGGCTGGACAAGTAACCCTGTGGTGCGCGGGCCTGTGCGGTCGACCTGGGTAAATCGGTGAGCCGTTGGGCCGCCCCAAGGCGAACGCCGCAGTGCGCAGCACGAAGCCTAGTTAAATGAGCCGCCGGGCCGCCCCAAGGCGAATGCCGCAGTGTGCAGCACGAAGGGTAGTTCAGTGACCCGGGTTGTGCTGGTCCGCCTGGCCTGGATGGTACCCATCCTTTTCGGCGTGTCGTTGGTGGCGTTCACACTGATGCGTGCTTTGCCGGGCGATTTTGCGCAGGCTGCGGCCGGTACCGCGAATGTGTCGCCCGAAGCGCTGGACGCGATCCGCCGTGAGCTCGGGCTGGACCGCTCACTCTGGGTGCAATACCTGCAGTGGCTGGGCCATATTGCGCTTGGCGATTTCGGCACGTCTTTTGTCACCGGCAGGCCGGTGCTGGGCGAGTTGTTGCCGCGCCTGGCCGTCACATTCGAATTGACACTGCTCGCCGGCGTGATGGCGATGGTGGTGGGCGCCGGCAGCGGCTTGGCGTCTGCGCGGTTTCGCGGGCGCACCGACTGGATCGTGCGTGGCATCAATGGCCTGTTGCTGGCGATTCCCAACTTCGTCGTCGCCACGCTGATCGTGCTGCTGGCGGGCCTGTATTTCCCGGAAGTGGGTGTCTTCAATTACGTGCCGTTCCTCGAGGATCCATTGGGCAATCTGGGCAGCATGCTGCTGCCGGCCTTTTCGCTGGCGCTGGCGGTATCGGTGACGATCTCCGAAAACACGCGGGCGGCGGTGCTCGAGGTCGCGAGCCAGGACTTCGTCATGGTTGCGCGCGCCAAGGGTCTGGGTGCCGGCACGGTGCTGCGCGATTACCTGATCCGCAATGCGCTCACGCCGGTGATCACCGTGACCGGGCTGCAGCTGGCCCAGCTGCTGGGGGGCAGCATCCTGATAGAGACCATCTTCACGATTCCGGGCATGGGCCAGTACCTGTTCGACTCGATCACCAGCCGAGACTACCCGGTGATACAGGCCATCGTGCTGGTGGCGGCAGTGATCGTGCTGCTGGTCAACGTATTGGTCGACGTGGCGTATGCGCGGGCGGATGCACGGGTCAGTTATGGCTGACGCGCCAGTCGCGCTGACAGGCCCCGGAGCATCTGCCTCGCGCGGAAGGTTGTTGCTCGCGCTGGGTCTGGGCATGCTGGTGACGATGCTGGTGGTGACCCTCTTCGGCCCGCAGATCGCGCCGCACAGCGCGGTTGCGTTCTCGCCCGACTCGTTGGCCGGCCCGAGCGCCGACCACTGGCTGGGCACTGACTCGATCGGGCGCGACGTGCTCAGCCGTCTCATCATTGGCGGGCGCACGACGCTGCTGATCACGTTTGTTGCTGTCGCGCTGGCGGTGGCTGCGGGGCTGGTGCTGGGCCTGACGTCGGGCTATGTCGGCGGCATGGTCGACGAGATCATCATGCGTGCCCTGGACATCGTGTTCGCATTTCCGGTGTTCCTGCTGGCCATAGCAGTGGTCGCGGCATTGGGGCCGACCGTGCCTAACCTGATCCTGACGATCGCAATCGTCTACACCCCGACGATGGCCCGTGTGGTGCGCGGCCCGGTGCTCAGCGTCAAACGCTGGGATCATGTGGAGGCTGCGCGCAGCGTCGGTGTCGGCGAGTTCCGGATCGCGACCCGCCATGTGTTGCCGATGGTGATCTCGCCGATCCTGGTACAGACCAGCCTGACGCTGGCCAACACCATCTTCACCGTCACCGCCTTGTCTTTCCTGGGCATCGGCCCGCCGCCACCGGACCCGAACTGGGGTGGCATGTTGTCCGAGGCCCGCCAGTTCATGGAGCTGGCGCCGCTGACCGTGATTGGTCCGGCGGCCGCCATCGTGTTTGCGACCCTGACCTTCATCGTGTTGGCCAATGGCCTGCGCGAATGGCTGGACGTGGGGAGCCGTTGATGACGCAGACTGGTTCGCCCTTGTTGCAGGTCTGCGGCCTGACCGCGCAGTTCACCCAGTCAGGTGTCATGTCGCAGGTCGTCAAAGGCATATCGTTCGACATTGGTGCGGGTGAGGCAGTGGGATTTGTCGGTGAATCGGGGTCTGGAAAAAGCGTGACCGCCCGTGCAGTGATGCGGTTGGCGCCGGAAGGGTCGTCGGTGCAGCTCGGCGGCTCGATCCGTTTTGACGGGCAGGACGTGCTGCAACTGTCCGAGGCGGCGATGCGCGACATCCGCGGCCGGCGCATCGCAATGGTGTTCCAGGATCCGATGACCTCACTCAATCCGGTCATGACCGTGGGCGCGCAAATTGACGACATCGTGCGCCGCCATACTGGCTTGTCGCGCCAGCAGGTTCGCCGACGCAGCATCGAATTGCTGGAGCTGGTTGGCATCCGCGATGCGGCCCGACGCGCCAACGACCATCCACATCAGTTCTCCGGCGGCATGCGACAGCGCGTGCTGATCGCGATTGCCGTGTCCTGCGAGCCGCAGCTGCTGATCGCGGACGAGCCGACGACGGCCCTCGATGTGACGGTGCAGGCGCAGATCTTGCGCCTGTTGCTGCGCCTGCGCGAGGAACTGGGCATGGCGCTGATGCTGATCAGCCACGACTTCGGCGTGATCGCCGGCATGGTCGAGCGGGTGCATGTGATGCTCGAAGGCGACATCGTCGAGTCCGGCCCGATCGATGGCATATTCGCGCAGCCGCAGCACGCCTACACCCGTGCTCTGCTGGATGCTGTGCCGCGACTGGACGGGGCGGAGGAGCTGGCGTGAGCGACAACCCGACCCGATCCGTCGCGTCGACACGCGTCGGTGCAGTGCGTCCGTTGGAGCCTGTGCTGCGGGTACGCGATCTGTCGGTGGTGTTTCCGCCGCGACGCGGGGCACCGGCGGTGCGGGCGGTCGACGGCGTGTCGTTCGACATCGCGCCTGGGCAGACACTGGGCCTGGTCGGCGAGTCGGGGTCTGGCAAGACCACCACCGGTCGCGCGATTCTGCAACTGCAAGCCGCCAGCGGCGGATCGGTGCAGTTGCTCGGGCGCGAACTCATGACCATGGCGCGCAGCGAGGTGCGGCGCATGCGCCGGCACATGCAGTTCGTGCTGCAGAACCCTTATTCCAGCTTGAATCCGCGCATGACCGTCGGGCGCATCCTGATGGAGCCGCTGCAGGTGCACCGCTCGGTGCCGAAGGACCAGATGGCAGAACGCGTCGCGCAGTTGCTGGAATTCGTCGGCATGGATCCGGAGGTGGTGGGCCGGTATCCGCATGCGTTCTCCGGTGGCCAGCGCCAGCGCATCGTGATTGCACGGGCTTTGGCGGTAAACCCGGATTTCGTCGTCTGCGACGAGCCGGTGTCGGCCCTCGATGTGCGCACGCAGGCGCAGATCATTGCGCTGCTGCATGACCTGCAGCAGCGGCTCGGTCTGTCGTACCTGTTCATCGCGCATGACCTGGCGATGGTGCGCAACGTCGCGCACCGGGTCGCAGTGATGTTCAGTGGGCGGGTGGTCGAGCTCGGAGACACGGCGCAGGTGTTCGGGCAAACCGGCCATCCTTATACCCAGGCCCTGCTCGACGCGGTGCCGATTCCGGACCCGTCGCGTCAGCGCGCGAAGTTGGCGGCATCGCCGCCCGACGTGGAGTTCCAGCGCGGCGCCGCCGTGGCCGGCCCGTGTTGCTTTGGCGAGGACCATGCGCAGACCGGAACACAGTATTGGCACTGGCTGGCCGACGGCCACGGCGTATCGTGCCGTTTCCGGCCGGTACCGGACTGAGCCGGTACCCGCAACCGCTGCGTTACGCGGACCTGTCGGCGCTGCGCAGTTGTCGCGCCACTGTCACGGCCAGGTTGTCTCCGATTCCAGCGGATACAGCGGCACGCGGCGGTGCCGGTAGGTGAAGGTCGACAAGTCGGCGCTGGTCACGCCTGGCGTGGCCACCCAGAACATCTGGCGCGCGATCGGCTCCATCGCCGGGCGCGGTGAATGTACGCCCTTGGCCACGATAGTCTTCATGTCCAGCGGCTCGATGCCCAGTGTGCGGAACTGCTGCAGGCTGGATGAGCCGGCGCTGCGCGAGGTCAGCACCAGCGTGAAGCCGTCATCGGTCCTGAGCGCGGCGCTTGCGCCGTCGTTGAAAAAGCGAAAACCGCCGTGCGTCGCGCCAGTTTCTTCATAGCGGCCATCGCCGAGCGCGGTGACGGTGGCCTGGATTGGAAACGGCGCGCCATGCATATGGTCAGTCTTGCCCCCGACCGCGGCAGTGATACTGCCGCCCACGCCGACCGCCTGGCACTGCTGCACCACCTGCGGATCGCACACCGCCTGCAGCAGATTGCAGATGCCCAGTGCCCGCGCCGCATGCAGGATATGGGTGGAGTCGCCGGGACTGCCCCCGCCAACGTTGTCGCCGACGTCGAACAGCACCACAGGTCCTGCTGGCGCGGCGTCGGCCTGCCGGAGCGCGTCATTGATGGCCGTGCCACCCTGGCTAAGCGCCTCGCGCAGTTCCCATGCGGCACGTGCCAGCTGCTGCGCGACATCGTCGGCCAGCGCCGGATCGTTGTCGGTGACGGCGATGAAGGACATGCCCATTTCCGGCACGTCCGCATAGGGATATCCTTCAACGACGCTGACCGACAACACGCCAGGGCGCTGGCGCTGCGCGTTTGCCACCGCGAGCAGGTCGGACATCGGCCGGTCGCTGGTGCCCTGGTTCAGGATGTTGACCAACAGTGGTGGCGTTGCCAGGGCCATGCATGGCCGGATCTCGCCGCGGATCATGCGCACCAGCAGCCGGCCGCATAGAAGGGCCTGGGCGCGAGCATCGATGTGCGGATTGGTCTGGTATACGGTGACCACATCGGCCGGCTCCACCATCGCGCGCGAAACATTGCCATGCATGTCCAGCGCCATGCCGATGGGCACGCTCGGCCCGACCAGATCCCGTACGCGGCGCAACAATTCCCCGTCCGCGTCGAGGTAGGGTACTGATACCGCCGCCCCGTGCTGGGGCAACAGGATGCCGTCCCACGGGCCGTTGTCGCGGATCGCGTCCACGATGCGCTGCATCAGGTGCTCGATCGCCTCTGCGGTGATCGCGCCCATTGGCGTGAGCCGGCTGAATACCAGTGGTACCACCTGCACCTCCGGATCTTCCTGTTCCAGCGCCAGGAAGCCGGCCAGCGTGGATTGAGACGTAGCGTATTCCTTGCGGATCGCGTCGCCTTCGAGGATGCCGGAACGCTCCCATAACGCCAGGCTGGCAGCAATGGTCGAGAAGGTGTTGGATTCGTGCAGGAAACCTGCAGTGGCAATGCGGATCATCGTTGTTTTCCCGTGTGTGTCGGCAACAGGAAAACATTGTCAGGGTGGAAACACGTGGTGTGCGCATGCTGGCGCGCACAAGGGCGCCGCGCATGTTTCACGCCGTGAAACGATCTGCACAGGCCGATTCGCCAGCCGCAACACTCAGGACAATGCGGACGAAATATCGAGGCTTCCGGCGGTGCCCGCGAGCACGCGGCCCATGCGCGCCAGCAAGTCGTCGGACATCAGCTGGCAAGGGCCGGAGATGCTGATTGCAGCCATCGCACCGCCACCGGTAGTGGCACCGATCGCAGCGGCAACGCAGCGCGCGCCGAGTTCGTTTTCTTCCATATCGAGAGCATATTTGCGCGCCGCACTGCGCGCAATGTCGTCGAGGAAAAAGTCGCGGTCGGTGATGGTGTGCGGCGTACGCGCCACCATGCGCCGCGGCACGGCACGGTCTATTTCCGCTGTACCCAGTGTCAGCAAAATCGCCTTGCCCAGCGCGGTGGAGTGCAGCGGATCGCGCTTGCCGATCATGGCCTCGGCATGGAGCAACCGGCTGGAGCCCACCATGTTGATGTAGACGATGTCGGAGCCGTCACGGATGCCCAGGTTGACGGTCTCGTTGAACTGGCGTTGCAGGCGCAGCATGGCCGGTTGCGCAATTTCCTTGATGCGTTCGGCAACCACCGGTAAAGGCGCCTTCACTGCGACGCGCGAGCCGATGCAATAGCGTTCGGTGCGTTCGTCGAAAGAGACGAAACCGGAGGCCCGCAACGTATACAGATAGCGAAATGCAGTGGTCTTGGGAAGCGCGGTGCTGGCGGCCAGGTCGGTCAGTGCCATCGGGCTTTTGGCGCTGACGAGCGCGTCGAGCAGTTGCATGGCCTTGTGAACCGGCGCAACGATGTATCGACGATCCAGGGTCATGGCAACTCCTTCAGCAAACAGTGTTTGGATGGATCACCTGCCGGTGTCCGGATGGGTCACCTGCATACGCCCATACGCCAGTTCGCGCATTCGCCGGTTCGCACATTCGCCGGCGGACACAGGATCAGGTGAGATGGAAATGCGGTTCGCATAGCCAAAACAATATACACGATCTGACGCGCCGCGCTATCGGGTCTTGCACCGTGCGGCGATTGAATTTTCGCAACGCCGGCAGTAGCATCCGCCGAAGCCTGCCACCCGAAACCATTCTGAACAAGGGAGTTCCAATGTCATCGCTGGATCGTTCGCAATTACACGCGCTGAGTTCGTCCATCCTGTCCGACGTCATGGACAGTCTGGGCCTGCCCCGGCGTGCCATGAGGCCCTTCATACGTCCGATCGACGATGGCAAGGTTCTGGTGGGGCGTGCCCGCACCGGGCTGTACATGCCGGCTTATGGCGTACGTGACGGAGAAAACCCCTACGACGTAGAGATCGCGCTGGTCGACGATCTCAAGCCACAGGAGGTGATCGTGCTGGCCTGCAATGGCCCGACCGAACGCATCGCGCCCTGGGGCGAACTGCTGTCCACTGCAGCGCAAGTGCGCGGTGCTTCCGGTTGCGTGACCGATGGCCTGGTACGCGACGTCAAGCAAATCCGGGCGATGGGTTTTCCGGTTTTCCATGGCGGCATAGGGCCGCTGGACACCAAGGGCCGCGCACGCATGGTGGACCTGGATGTGCCGGTCGAATGTGGGGGCGTCGCCATCGCCTCGGGCGACATCGTGTTCGGTGATGCCGACGGCGTAGTGGTGGTGCCACGCGCCCATGAACACGCGGTGATCGAGAAAGCGGTCGCCAAGGTGCAGGGCGAGAACAACACGCGCGATGCGCTGCGCACGGGTGAATCGCTGGCGCAGGTGTTCAAGCGTTTCGGCATCCTCTGAGGGCCCCTGGATATGTCGAGCGCAGCCCTCGCATCCCCCGCGAACCCTGCACTGGCGCAGTTCGCACTGGCGCAGCGTTTCCTGCCGGGCGGTGTGTGTGCGTCGGCGCGGCGCAATGATGCGATCGGGCATCCGTTTTTCGTATCGCGCGGAGATGGTGCCTACCTGTACGACCTGCAGGGCGTGGCTTTTCTGGATATGTCGATATCGCACGGTGCGTCGTTGCTCGGCCACAACCATCCGCGCATCAAGGCTGCGGTGCAGCAGGCACTGGACATCGGCATCCTGTGTTCCGCCGAAACAGTTCACCATGCGCGACTGGCGCAACGCCTCACGGAACTGGTGCCGTGTGCCGAGATGGTACGGTTCGCCGGCTCCGGTACCGAGACCGTGATGCACGGACTGCGGTTGGCACGTTGTGCCACTGGCCGCGAGAAGCTGATCAAGTTCGAGGGTCACTTTCATGGCTATAGCGACGCGCTCAATTTCAGCGTGATGCCGCCGCTGGATCGGGCCGGACCGGCGCGGACCCCGACGCCGTTCGCCGAGTCGTCCGGCGTACCGCGCAATACCAGCGATCATGTGATCGTGCTTCCGTTCAACGATCCGGCTGCACTCGAGGCGGCATTCCTGGCACAGGGTTCGTCTGTGGCGGCCCTGCTGCTCGAGCCCATCAATTACGACCAGGGTTGCGTGATGCCGCAACCCGGCTTTCTGCAACTGTGTCGCGACCTGTGCGACCGCCATGGTTGCGTGTTGTTCTATGACGAAGTGCTGACCGCGTTCCGGGTTGGCGTCGGTGGTGCGCAAGGCGCGATGGGCGTGACGCCCGACCTGTGCGTACTCGGCAAGGCGTTTGGTGCCGGCATGCCGATCAGTGCGCTGGTCGGACGCAAACGCGTGATGGAACACCTGCAGCCACTCGGCAGTGCGCAGATGAGCGGCACCTATCTGGCGCATCCGACCGCGGTGCTCGCGGCGCTGGCTGCACTGGACGAGTACGCCAGCCCGGGGTTCTACGACCGGCTCGACCGTCTGTGCACCATGTTTTATGCTGGGTTCCAGGATGCGATCGCTCGCAGCGGTGTGGTGTTGCGGTTGCAACATGCCGGACCGCGTTTCGGCCTGTATTTCGGCGTCACGGGGCCGGTCGACGAATACCGCAAGGCGGCGACGAAGAACCATGCGGCCGAAAACGTGTTCGTTCGCGGTTGTTACCAGCGGGGCGTGTATTTCCAGCCTGCCGCGCACCATGGATTCTCGGCGGCGCACAGCGCGGCGGACCTGGGGACGGCACTGGTCGCGATCGAGGCGGCGCTGCTCGACGTCCGCCGGGCAGGTCTGGCATGACGCGGGGTCGCCATTGTTGCCCATGTTTCGTGCCACGAAACATGCACCCTGTAGGGTCCTGCGGTAGCGTGACTATGATGAAAAACCATACATTGACCGATGTGTGGCACAAGGGCCGGGCGGGGTGCACGGTCACCATGGCATGCGCACTGTGCGCGCCACCACCAGGAGGGTTCGGATGCGTATCGGTTTGATTCATGTGGGTCAGGAAACCAACGACTTCAACCCGCAACCGACGACGCTGGTCGACTACCGGTCGTTCGGCATCATCGAGGGTGACGAGATGCTGCGCCGATTCAAGGTCATGGGCCAGATCGGCGGCTATCTGACTGCGATCGAACAGTCCGACCACAACGTGACGACGGTGCCGATCGTGCGCGGCTCGGCGGTGGCCGGCGGGCGCATCGACCGCGCTTCCTACGACTTCTTTGATCGCAAGATCCGCGACGGTCTTGCTGCAGCTGGTCCGCTCGATGGACTGACGCTGCAGTTGCACGGCGCCTGTGCCTGCGTGGACATGGACGATGTCGAAGGTGCGCAGTTGCAGGCCTGCCGCGAAGTGCTGGGTCCGAGCGTTCCGATCGTGCTTGGCCTGGACCACCATGCCAACATCACACGCAAAATGGTGGCGCTTGCCACTGCCATCGTCGGCCATCGCACCCAGCCGCACGATCCGTTCGATACCGGGCGCATCGGTGCCGAGGTGCTGCTCAAGATCCTGTTTGGCGGCGCGCGTCCGACCACCGCCTGGCGCAAGTTGCCTTTGTTGTCGCACCAGGAGCAGTTCCTGACAGCGCATGGGCCGATGAAGATATGGTTCGACCGTGCGCGCGCCATGGAGGCAGACCCGAAGGTGCTGCAGGCCTCGAACTACCCGATGCAACCCTGGCTGGACGTGGCCGAAGGCGGCTGGGCGACGATCGTCGTGACCGACAACGATCAACTGCTGGCCGAAAAGCTGGCCGACGAACTGGCCGATCTTGCCTGGTCGATGCGCGCCGACTTCCAGCGCCGGGAAGCCGTGGCCATCGACGACGCCGTGCGCCGCGCCGACGCCGTCGACACAGGCAACGGACTGGTGGTGTTGAGCGACACCGGCGACACGGTGTTTGGCGGCGCGGCGGGTGACAGCAACCTGATCCTCGAGGCGATGTTGCGGCTGGATATCAAGGGTCCGGCGCTGGTGCCGCTGATTGCCCCGGACACGGTGGCGCGGTTGGTGCAGGCGGGCGAAGGGGCCACGGTGACGCTGCCGTTGGGTGGCAACGTGGCCACCGCGTTTTTCCAGCCGCTGGAGGTGACCGGTACGGTGCGGCGCATCGGCGGCGGCAAGGTGAGCCTGACCCAGCATGCGCATGACGAAGTCGACATGGGCCGCACCGTGGTGTTCGAGGTCGGACCCGTGACCTTGCTGATCAGCGAGTTGCGCGGGGTTGCAGGCAACCTGCCCGATGTCTATCGCGCGTTTGGCATCGAGCCGGCCAACTACCGTATGGTGGTGCTCAAGACCGCATCCAACTTTCAGTATTTCGCATCCATCACGTCGCAGGTGATCCGGGTGGATACCCGCGGTCCGGGGCAATCCGACGTGTTTGGCCTGCCATGGAAGCGGATTCCCCGACCGGTGTATCCGCTCGAAGAGATCGCCGATTGGCGTAGCGCCACCCGTTGATGCAGCGGTTGCAGTCCGTGTCACCGCATTGTGTATTTTTTGACCAACCATGAGAGGATTAACCACCATGAGAATCAATTTCACTCGCCGCTCCGTATTGATGGCGGGGTCGCTGCTGGTGGCCGGTGCTCTGGTCATGCCGTCAATGGCGCAGGCGCAGGTGCTAAAACCGGGCACCTTGCGCGTGGCCATACTGGCCGACATCGCCAATTACGATCCGGCACAGTTCTCGTCGGTGAACTTTGCGCTGATCAAGAACCTGTACGACAGCCTGATCGAATACACAGCCGATGGACAGGCCATCCCCAGCCTGGCCAGTGCCTGGCAAATCGGCGCCGGCAATACCGCGGTGACGCTGACCTTGCGGCGCGACGTCAAATTCCACAGCGGTGCGCCGTTCAATGCCGATGCAGTTGCGGCCACGTTGAAGAAGTCCGCTGATCCCAAGACTGGCAAAAACGTGTATCCGACGATGTCGGTGGTCAAGGATTGGACGGTGGTGGATCCGTACACCATCCGGTTGAACTTCAACAGTCCGGTGCCTGACAAGCAGATCACCGACCTGCTGCAGTTCATCTCGCCGATCGAGCCCTCCGGCATCGAGACCGCCGAGACCAAACCCGCGGGAACCGGCGCTTACATGCTGGCCGAGCGGGTGCTGGGTCAGCGGGTGCGCATGGTCGTCAACCCCAACTACTGGCGGCCCGAGAAGCCGCTGATCAGCGAGCTTACGCTGACCGTGTTCAGCGACAACGACGCTGCCAGTGCTGCGCTCGAGTCCGGCTCGGTCGACGTCGTCTACGGCGGCAGTTCGCGTTCGGCGTTGCGCCTGCGCAATGCGGGCAACCAGTTGATCCAGGGGCCCGGGCCGCTGGTACAGGTGTTTCGCATCAACTCCACGCAGGGCCCGTTCAAGAACGAGAAGTTTCGCCAGGCATTCAACCATCTGATGGACCGCGCCGCGATCCTGCAGATCGGTTACGCCGGCCTGGGCCAGGTCACTGCATTGCCATGGGCGCCAGCAAGTCCAGCGGGGGACAAGTCGTATGACGACACGTATGCGTTCGACCTGGACAAGGCCCGGTCCCTGCTCAAGGAATCTGGCTTGTCCAAGGCCGCCATGAATGATTGGAAGATGCTGGTCAATGGTGGTGACCAGGCATCACTGGCCATCAGTCAGGTGGTGCAAAGCACCTTGACCAAGGTCGGCATCAAGATCGAACTCGATCTCAAGCAAGGTTCGGAATACATCGATGCCTTGCTTGGTGGCAAGTTTGCCGGCACCTTCGGCGGCATCGGTAACGTGCAGAAGTTCCCGACCCGCGTGGCGACCAACAGTATCTACCGCACCGTCAAGAACCCGGTGCTCGGCGACCCGCATCCGCATCCGGCCTATGTGGCGGCGATTGAGCGTGTCAACACTGCGTTTGGTGCCGACGTCAAGCCGGCGTACGACAACCTGAACAAGGTGCTGGTGGAGTCGGCGTTTGCGGTACCGACCAATACCTATGACATCGGCCTGATCGTGGCGTCACCCAAGGTGGGCGGCATCAGCCGCGAGATCGACAACATGCTGGTGGTGCGCACGATCGGTCTGCGCTGAGCACTGTGTTTGTCGCAGGACCTGCCCATGGATGAGCCGGTTCTCAGCGTCCGGGGCCTGGAGGTCACTTTCACCGGGTCGGGCCGGCCGGTGCCGGCGGTGCGCGGCATCGATTTCGATGTATTTGCCAACGAGGTGCTGGGTATCGTCGGCGAGTCGGGCTCCGGAAAAAGCGTCACGTCGCTGGCCATTACGGGGCTGCTGGACGAAACGGCGCAGGTGAGAGGGTCGATCAAGCTCGACGGGGTCGAGGTCACCACGCTCGATGCCGAGCGCCTGCGCCACATGCGTGGTCGCGACGTGGGCATGGTGTTCCAGGACCCGACCACCACACTCAATCCGGTGCTGCCAATCGGGCGCCAGGTGATCGAAGGGCAGGTGGCGCACGGGCAGGTGGCCCGTGGCCAGGCGCAGGCGCGGGCGGTGGAACTGCTGCGCGAAGTCGACATCCCGGACCCGCAGGGCCGGGTGAGCCAGTTCCCGCACCAGTTCTCCGGCGGCATGCGCCAGCGCGCGGTGATCGCAATGGCGATGGCCGGCAAACCGAAGCTGATCATCGCCGACGAACCGACCACGGCGCTCGATGTCACGGTGCAGGCGCAAGTGCTGGCGGTGCTGGCCCGGCGCCAGCGCGATACCGGGGCCGCGGTGATCCTGATCACGCACGATCTGGGCGTGGTGGCCGAAGTCGCGCATCGGGTCGTCGTGATGTATGGCGGGCGCATCGTGGAGTCGGGCGCGGTGCACGACATCTTCCGCCAGCCGCAACATCCCTATACCGCCGGGCTGCTGCGCAGCGTGCCGCGCCTGGACACGGTCGACGCGCGCCTGATACCCATACCCGGCCAGCCGCCCAGTCCCGTCGAGCTGCCGACCGGTTGCAGCTTTCACCCGCGTTGCGCGATTGGCCGCGCGCGGCCGCTGTGCGCGCAGCAGACACCGGCTTTGCGTGATGTCGGTGCGCACCATGCAAGCGCCTGCCACTATTCCGATGAGGTGGCCGACCTGCTGCAACACACGGCGGCGGCCGATGCGCGTGTGGGTCCGCCGGCGCCGGGGCAGCCGGGTATGGCCGTCGATACCGCTGGCTGGACAGGGACCGTGGCGGCGCTACCCACAGATCCATCCGACAGAGCGAAGACGGGGCAGCCTTTGCTTGAGGTGCAGCAGTTACAGGTGTACTTTCCGGTCAAGGTCGGCTTGCTGCGCCGGCGCGTGGGCTGGGTGCGTGCGGTCGACGGCGTCAACCTGACGGTGCGTGCCGGCGAAACCGTCGGCCTGGTCGGCGAATCCGGCTGCGGCAAGACGACAACCGGCCGCGCCATCATGGGCCTGATACCGCCATCCAGTGGCACGGTGCGTTTCGATGGGCGCGACATCACGCACCTGCCGCCGTCCGAGATGCGCAAGGTGCGTCGCAACATGCAGTACATCTTCCAGGATCCGTATTCGTCGCTCAATCCGATCAAGACGGTGGGCGACATCGTCGCCGAGCCGCTGCGCATTCACGGCCTGTATGACGAATTCGGTGGTGCCCGCTGGGTGTCCGAGCTGTTCGAGATGGTGGGCCTGCCACCTGGCATGGTGAATCGTTTTCCGCAGGAGTTCTCGGGTGGGCAGCGCCAACGCATCGGCATCGCACGGGCGCTGGCGCTCAAGCCGCGGCTGTTGATTCTCGATGAGCCGGTGGCCGCGCTCGATGTGTCGATCCAGGCCCAGGTGATCAACCTGCTGCAGGACCTGCAGCACGAGTTGGGCCTCGCCTACCTCTTCATCGCGCACGACCTGTCGGTGGTGCGGCACATCTCGAACCGGGTTGCGGTGATGTACCTCGGTCGGATCGTCGAGGAGAGCGATCGCAGCAGCTTGTATGCGCACCCGACACATCCGTATACGCAATCGTTGCTGTCGGCCGTGCCGGTGCCTGATCCGTCGACCCGCGACAGCCGCAAGCGCATCATCCTCGAAGGCGACATACCCAATCCGGCCGCGCCGCCCCCGGGCTGCCATTTTCATCCCCGCTGCTTCAAGGCCAGCGCGGTGTGCAGGACCGAGGCCCCGGTGTTCCAGGCCTATCCCGGATTGCCGACCCATGTGGCCTGCCATCATGCCGGCCCGGTGGACGCAGTCACCGACACCGCGATGCCGGTCGGGGCGATGGAGGCGCAGGCATGACTCCCATGCTCCGGCGCAGCGCAGACGTGTTCCGACGCCTGGCGCGGCGCAAGGGGGCGATGCTGGGCCTGTTGTTCCTGGCCATGCTGATCGTGATGACCAGCCTGGCGCGCTGGATACTGCCGTTCGATGCCTTGACGCCCGATTTCACTGCGACTTTGCAGGGGCCGAACCGGGTGCATTGGTTCGGCACCGACGAACTGGGCCGCGACATCCTGGCGCGGGTGGTGTATGGCGCACGCACCTCGCTCATCACGGCCGGCGGTGCGGTGGCGATTGCCGCCGTGGTCGGTGTTCCGATCGGTCTGGTCGCCGGCTTTTTCGGCGGCTGGCGCGACACGCTGCTGATGCGTCTCGTCGACGTGTTGCTGTCCTTGCCCGGCATCTTGTTCGCGATGACACTGATTGCGGTGCTCGGGCGCAGCCAGACAGCCGCGCTGGTGGCGGTGGGTATTACCGGTATTCCGAGTTTCGCGCGCATCACCCGGGCCCAGGTGCTGTCGCTGCGCAAGTGCGATTTCGTCACGGCCGTCGAGGCGCTGGGCGGCTCCGCCGCCTACAACATGTTCAGCACGGTGTTGCCGAATTCCTGGAGTCCGATTCTGGTGCAGGTCGTGATACTGTCATCGGTGGCGATCTTGATCGAGGCGTCGCTGGCGTTCCTGGGCGTGGGTATACCGCCGCCTACGCCGAGCTGGGGCGAGATGCTGCGCACCGGCAAGACCTTCCTGTACGACGCGCCGACCTATGCTGTGCTGCCAGGTGTGGTGTTGACGTTGACCATTTTGTCGCTGGACACCATCGGCCGGGCGTTGGCCGGGGTGCTCGCCGATCGCCATGAAAACGTCAACACCGGCGACCCCGCCGCCGGAGGCCGGTCATGATCGGTTTCATCCTGCGCCGATTGCTGCAACTGCTGCCGGTGCTGCTGCTGGCGTCCACCGGTATCTGGGCCATGATCTACGCGGTGCCGGGCACACCGATCGGCACCATTGTCGGAGAGAACGCAACGCCCGAGCAGATCCAGGCCACGATCGTGCGCCTGGGCCTGGACCAGCCAATGGCAGTGCAGTACTGGAGCTGGTTGCGCCATGCGTTGGTCGGCGACTTCGGCCTGTCGATCCAGAACCGCGAACCGGTGCTGGACCTGATCGTGCACCGTATTCCGGCCACGATACAACTCGGCGTGTCGGCCACCGTGGTGGGCCTGATGCTCGGCGTACCCGTGGCCGTCATCAGCGCGCTCAGACCGGGTTCCCGTGTCGATCGCTGGCTCAGTGGATGGAGTGCGCTGGCGCTGGGTGTACCGACGTTCTGGCTCGGCATCCTGCTGATCCTGCTGTTCGCGGTGTACCTGCGCTGGTTGCCGTCCGCGTCCGCCTATGTGTCGATCTGGGAGTCACCGTGGCAGGCATTGCGCAACGTATTGCTGCCGGCGGTGACGCTGGGTGTGTATGTGTCGGGCATCTTTGCGCGCTTCCTGCGCGCCTCGCTGCTGGGCGAACTGCGTGCCGACTATGTGCGCACCGCGCGTTCGAAGGGGCTGCCTGAACGCGACGTGGTGGGCCGCCATGTCATGCGCAATGCCTTGTTGCCCTTCGTGACCATCGTCGGTCTGATGATGGCCACCTTCATCGGCGGAACCGTGGTCACCGAGGCGGTGTTCACCTATCCGGGTCTTGGCCGGCTGTTGATCCAGGCGATCCACACGCGGGACTACCCACTGATCCAGGGCTGCATCCTGTTTATCCTGGTGGTGTTCGTGCTGATCAACCTCGCGGTTGATGTGCTGTACGCATATATCGATCCGAGAATCGACTTCAGTTGATGCGCGTATTCGCGGCGGCCGGTTCGCCGTGTGGCGGTACCCAGGTGCGCCAGCGTGTTGACCGCAGCTACTTGTTGGCGCGCAATGCGGCCCGGTAGGCAACGATGCGCGCTTTCACGCCCGCATTGGCAGCAGAACGCACCAGTCGCGCCAGGTCGGCGTTGTCGTCGGCAGCGGTGCGTGTGCGGGTCGCGATGCAGACCTGCGCCAGTGCGTCCGCATCGAGCCGGTTGACCATGCTGCGCAGCTTTGCCAGCGCCTGTTCACTGTGCATGGCGTCCGGTGTCGATTGCACCAGTCCGCACGCGGTAGCCTCTTGCGCATCGATGCGCCGCCCACTGCTGATCCATTCGATTGCGATGCCGGCGCCGATCAACTCTGCCAGTCGGCCGCTGCCCAGAACCAGACCGAAACCGGCGCCTGGAAAAGCAAAAGTGGTGTCGGCCCGTGCCCAGCGCAGCTTGCAGGCGGCGACCAGATCTGCACCGGCACCCCAAGTCTTGCCGTGCGCCAGGGCGGCCGTGACGAACGGCGCGCGGTACAGCTTCTGCAGCACCAACTCCACGCGCACGAAACGCGCCAACAGACTGTCATCGCTCTCGCGGTCCAGATCCGAGAGGTCGAAACCGGTGCAGAAATGGCTGCCGGCGCCTTCGAGCAGCAGCGCCTGCGTGCCGTTGCCAATACAGCTGTCGATGGCCGCATCGAGTTGCTGCACCATGTCGGACGACAGGCTGTTGCCTGTGGCCGGATGGTCGAGCCGCATATGGCAGATGGCGCCCTCAACCAACACGGATATGCAGCTGCCTGTCATGCCCGGGGCCCCCACAGGTTGGGCACCATCGCATTGGAGTAGCCCGACACAAAGGGTCTCGCCAGGCCGGTGGCGGGATCGAATACATGGCGCTCGACCTCTCCGATGTTGGCACCGTACATGTGGATGCTGATCGAGACCTTGTCGGTGAACGCGTTGCGTACCCTGTGAATGTCGCCCAGCGTCGGTGACACCACTTCCAGCTCGCCCGGTTCAAGCCGGGCTTCGCCACCGGACGCCTGCAGCGCACCGCTGTCGCCGATCGTATAGGCCTGACTGAACTCGGCGCCGCGCAACATGCCGATGATGCCCCACACCGTGTGGTCGTGTACCGGTGTCTGCTGCCCGGGGCCCCAGACGAAACTGACGATCGAGAAACGACCGAGCGGATCGGCGTGCAGCAGGTACTGCCGGTAGAACTCGGGGTGGGGCTGCGCCAGTGGCTCGGGCAACCAGCCGTCTTGTGCGACCAGGGCGCGCATCAGGGGTTGCGCGTTGGCCAGCATCGACGCCTCATCGTGCGCCTCGCCGCATAGACGGGTCATGCGCGACACGACCTCTTTCAAGGGGCCGAGTGCATTGTCAGGTGTGCTCATCGGATTTCCTTCACTCTGGCGTGGTAGGCGCAGTGCCTGCCGCGTCTGCCGGTTGCCGTACACCGAGCAGCGGCGGTGTGGTGCTCACCGGCACGGGTGCGCCGTCCAGCCAGACCGGGCAGCCAACGGTCTTGCTGACGCGGCCCGATGGCAGTGTCAGATCCTGCACCAGTTGCAGATGCGCCGCCTGACGGTCGGTCAAAGCCTGATCGTATTGGTTGATGGGGGCGCTGGGCACGCCTTCGGCCTCGAACAGCGCCAGCCATTGCGTCGCATCACAGGCCGCGAATTTCCGCTCCAGCAGGTCCTTCAGCACAGTCTGGTTGGCGGCCCTGAGGGACGGTGTCTGGAACCGCGCATCGGCCAGCAATGCGGGCGTATCGGCCACCTTGCAGACCGAGGCCCACAAGCGGTTGTTGCCGGCGGCAATCACGAACCAGTCATCACGCGCGCGAAACGCCTGGTACGGTGCATTGCGCGGATGGGCCGACCCGAGCTTGACCGGGTTCCTGCCGGTGCCGAAAAACTCGCTGGTCTGCAATGCACCGACTGCCAGCGTGGTACCGAACATCGGGATGTCGATCTGCCCACCTTTTCCGCCGCTGCGTACACGTGCGAGCAGCGACGTAATGGTGAAAGCACCATAAAGACCGGCCGTGAAGTCGGCGATCGGAACGCCGCATTTGACTGGCGCGCCATCAGGCTCGCCGGTGACACTCATAACGCCCGACATGGCCTGCAGCGTGACGTCGAAGCCCCCTTCGGTGGAACGCGGGCCACTCTGGCCATAGGCCGAGATAGAGCAGTAGATCAGCGCGGGCTTGCGCGGGCCGAACCAGTCCCAGCCCAGGCCCAGCCGCTGCATCGCGCCGGGCCGGTTGTTCTCGACCAATACGTCGGCCTCAAGCACCAGCGCGCGGGCGCGGTCCCGGTCGGATGGGTCCTTGAGGTTGAGCACCACCGACTGCTTGCCGCGGTTCAGCGACGCGAAGTTCTCGCTGTAGCCATCCGTCAGTGGCGGCCACTGGCGCAGGCTGTCGCCGTCCGGGGGTTCGACCTTGGTCACGATGGCGCCGAAGTCCGCCAGTAGCATGGCGCAGAACGGGCCGGCTGCCACGTGGCAGAACTCGACGACCTTGACGCCGGCGAGGGGGTGTTGAGAGACTGTCATGCGCAACATTGTCGCCGTTGCCGCGGTGGCTGCGCACGCAGGGCGGCGCGCAGGGAACGGTCAGATGGTGATCTTGCGGGCGCGCGCCACCACCGGCCAGCTTTCGTCGGCGACGCCCTTGTGCACCGCCCACACATCGCTGTGCAGGGCCATCGTCGGGCAGATGTGGCGCGGAATGCCGTACACCACATCGCCCACCTGGTAATCGTCGGCGCGCTCGGTCTGTACCACCAGGTGCTCTTCGCTTTGCGACACCAGGCTGGCATCTTCCAGCCCCATCAGCCGTACCCGGGGTTGCGGCATTTCTGCCGCCACCGCCTTGTGGCCGAGGTCCAGGCACAGGCGGTCGGGTGTGGGTTTGCTGATGACCCGGGACATCAGCATTGCGCCGTTGAGGAAATGGTGGTCGGGGCAGACCTCGGCCTGGCCGAAGTCCCACAACACCGTGGTGCCAGCGCCGACCTCGGTGTCGGGCTGCTGCGCCAGCACGGCAAAGGTCGGCGTTCCGCTGGCGATGGTGCGCGGCACCGGCAGGCCCTCGCCGCGCATCTGGTCGCGCAGTTGCCAGACCGGCGCGAACGCGGCGTCGACCGCCCTGGAAAGCGCCTGGCTGTCGGTGTTGCGCAGATGGCCGTCGTAGGCATGCAAGCCGCCCACGACAATGCTGGGCGCTTTGCCCATGGCACGATACAGGTCGGCGGCCGCCGCATCGGGAACGATGCCGGTGCGGTTCATGCCGACGTTCAGGTCCAGGTACAGCGTGATCTGTACGTTCTCGGCAACAGCCACACGGCTGATCGCAACCAGGTTGGCCGGGTCGTCGACCAGGGTCGAGAACTGCGTGTCCGGAAAACGCCGCATCAATGCCACCAGCCGCGCGATGTTCGGGCCGACCGGCTGGTAGGCCAGCAGGATGTCCTCGCCGCCAGCCGCAGCCGTCATCTCGGCCTCGGCAATGGTCGAGACCTTGAACTTGTGAATGCCGGCCTTGCGCTTGAGCGCGATGATCTGCGGCAACTTGTGCGTCTTGACATGCGGGCGTAGCCGCGACACGTCGCCGGCCATCGCGACCATGCGGTTGAGGTTTTGCGCGACCCGGTCGGGATACACCAGCACGGTGGGTGTGGGAATGGCGGCAGCATTGGAGATGGAATACCAGTCGGACACGGTGGGTGCTTTCATCTGTTACTTGTTCAGGCCCGGGAGAGGTTTTTTTCACACGCGGGGCATCGCCACACGGGGCCCCAGCCGGTTCATGTTAGCGGCGCTGATGGCACCGGCTGGGGTGGGGGCGTTTCGTCGGGTGAAATATTGAGATTGTTCCCAGCCCGGGTGCGCGTGCGACGCGTGGTCTCGCGATGGCGATCAGCGTGCCCTGTTTCATCTCATGTCGCCGCGCCGCCGTCATCTCCGCCCTGGCCGTCCTGGCCGCGCTGGGGTGACGTCTTCTTGCTGCGCGCTGCCCGCTTGGCCTCGCGTTCGGCATCCAGCGTTTTGGCCTGCGCTGCCCACTGCGCAAATTCCTCAAGCGTCTCCAGCGTGATCGTCCCCCAGGCACCACTGCGAAAGTCGTGTATTGCGATCTCGGCAGCCTTTTGCCGGTTCGGCCGGCCACCTGGCAGCAGCGCGGCGCGCTTGCGGCCGATCTCGGCTAGTACGGCTTCGTCGTTCAGGCCCGACAGATCGTCCAACTTGTAGCGGGCCTGCAGCCGGTCAGCGTGGTGCCGCAGCATCTGCGTCAGCAAGGCCAGCGCGACCTCTTCGTCGTCGTAGGCATTGCGGCCCACGGCGCCGCTGGCGGCCAGGTGGTAGCCACTTTGTTCGATGGTGATGCGCGGCCACAGCATGCCGGGCGTGTCGTACAGGTAGAAGTCGTCCTCCAGCACGATGCGCTGCTCGGTCTTGGTGATGCCTGCCTCATCGCCGGTCTTCGCCGCGCGCTTGCCGCGCAGCGTGTTGACCAAAGTCGACTTGCCCACGTTGGGGATGCCACAGATCAGCACCCGCATCGGCTTGACCATGCCGCCGCGCAGGGGTGCCAGGCTGCGGCAGGCGGCAATCAGCTGGCGGGCAGGCGCGGTGGCGCTGGCGTCCAGGGCCAAGGCTTGGGTGCCGGCCTGGGCCTGGTAGTGGGCCAGCCACTGGGCTGTCTGCAGCGGGTCGGCCAAGTCCTGCTTGTTCAGGACTTTGAGCGAGGGCTTACCGCGCGTCAGCTCCGCCAGCAGCGGGTTGGCGCTGGAGCCGGGCAAACGCGCGTCCAGCAGTTCGATCACGGCATCGATCTCCGGCATGCGCTCGGCGATGGCTTTGCGGGTCGAGTGCATGTGGCCGGGAAACCATTGGATGGACATGCGTGGGGGCTTTCTGTTGGCGTTCCGCCGAGACGGATCGCCGGATCGGGGTTGGGACAGGTAACGGGAGCGCGTTACGCATTCCGTACGTCCTGGCAGTGCGGCCGAGGGTACCATCTCGGCGCAGCGGTTGGCGCAGCACGGGGTGGGCTGGTTTCGTTCTCCCACGCTCTCAGCCGGGGCGCGTCCGCGGCGCGCGTAATGCGTGCAGCTCCAGGCGATTGGCTGCTGCCTTGGCGCTGCAACCCAGGTCGAGGTACATCAGCAGGCTCGACGCCAGCTAAATCTCCGATAACCAAATATCGGCAAAAAGTCTCGTTCTGAAGTCCGATTGTGTAACATAACGCAATATTGCAAATCGATGCAACACCAAAAAGGATCACACCATGGTGTCCAGGCGCCTTGCCGTGCAATCACTCAGCGCTTTGTCGGTCGCCGCTTTCGCAAGTGGGTCAAAGGCTGAGCAAAGCTGTGAAGTGTTTACATCCGTCACACAAGGCGCCACTACGCCGGATGCGGCTCTGCAACTTCTCAAGGATGGTAATGATCGCTTCCTGGCGGGAAAAACCCGCAACTGCGACTTGCTCAAGCAAGTGAAGGAAACCGCCAATCAGCAATCTCCGTTTGCGGCCGTCGTCGGTTGCATCGACAGCCGTGTCCCCCCTGAGCTGGTATTTGACCAGCGTTTGGGTGATATCTTTGCCGCACGGATCGCCGGCAACTTTGTTAACACTGACATTCTGGGCAGCTTGGAATTTGCCACGCAACTCGTCGGCGCCAAGCTAATTGTGGTTCTGGGCCACACCGAATGTGGCGCCATCAAGGGTGCTGCAGACAACGCCAAGCTCGGCAATCTGACTGCCATGCTGGAGAACATCCGTCCATCACTCAAGAAGCTCAACTACAAGGGCGTGCCCAGCTCCAAGGATAAAGAGTTGGTGCAAAAACTCGCTGATCAAAACGTCAATGATGCGGTTTCGAAAGTGATGAAGAAGAGTGAGGTTATCAAAAATCTGGTGGCGCAGGGCAAGGTCAAGGTCGTCGGTGCAATGCACGACATTTCAACCGGCAGGGTTACGTGGCTCACCTGATATTCCCCAACGGGATGCAGGGGCCGGGGCAAGGGGACTTCCGTGCGGGCCGAAGGTCATCCGGGCCATCCTGGAACCGCCGTTGATCCATTGCGGGGCGGGTGATCAAACCACTTGACCCGACCGCCAGCCTGGGTCCGGGGAAACGGCCTGACGAACAGGCTTTCCTGCCGCCAGCGAGACCGCCGACGGTTGCGCGGCTTTCGCGGGTCAGCCGCGCACGCGCAGGATGGCGGCGAAATACGCCACCAGGTCGTGTTCGAGCCAGTCGCACAGCGCGGCGACGGCACTGCCGGGGCCACCGGCGTCGTTCGCGGGGGCAAAGATGAACAAGCGGAAACGCGCGTCTGCCTCGATGGCATGGCCCAGCAGCCCGGCATCGACCAGGCGACCCTGGCGGCGACCATCAGCTTCGACCGCCCGACGATCGGCGGGGTGATCGACCGCCTGGGGCGCAAAGGTTTAGTGAGGCGGGTGGTCAGCGAGCAGGATCGCCGGGCGCGCCAACTGCACGTCACGCCCGAGGGTGCGCAATTGCTGGCTGCCATCCGGCCGGTGGTGGAAGCCTTGCAGGTCAAGATCCTGGCTCAGCTGCCAGCAGCCGAGCGCGCCGCATTGCTGGCGCTGGCACACAAGGCGCTCGGGCTCGGCTGAAGTCGAGCCCGCAATATAGCGAGCGCCCGGTCCGCGCGCGGCTTCAGCCCGGCTCCGGCGGCGGCGCGCGCAATGCGTGCAACTGCAGCGCCAGGTGCAATGCCAGGCGGCGCCCCGGCAGCTCCCATGGACCGAGCAACGCGCTGGCTGCCGCCAGGCGGTTGTGCAGCGTATTGACGTGCAGCTCCAGGCGGTTGGCTGCCGCCTTGGCGCTGCAACCCAGGTCGAGGTACATCAGCAGGCTCGACGCCAGCTTCGTGCCGCGTGCCCGGTCGTGTGCCACCAAAACCCCGATGGTCGCGTCGATAAATGTCTGTGGCGCTGGGGCGCCGGCCGGCGCGCTGCTGCCAAAGGTCGCGACAAAGGGCGCGAGTTCGTCAACCAGACGGATGGCGCCCAGGGTGGCGGGCGCGTCCGCTGCCAGCGTGCGCAGCAGCGCCAGGCCCTGGTGCAGCGTGGCGAAGCTGCCGGGCAGCAGCGCCAGCGTGTCGCATCGCGCCGACACCAGTCCTACGGTTGGCAGCCGGGGTAACTCGTCCAGCGCTTTGAGCAGCGTTTGGCGTAGCGCCTCGGGGCCGATGTCAGCGCACAGCACGACAACGCGGCCGTCAAGTTGGCACACGATTGCGCGTGGGTCGTCCAGCCGGGCGCGTAGCCGCCGTTGCACCGCCGCCGTGGTGGCCGCGGCGACCTCGAGCAGCGCCAGTACAGTCATGGTGCCGGGCGCCAGCCCGCGCGCCACAGCCTGGCCGGCGAGCGCCGCGCTACCGACGCGCAACGGGTGCAGCAGGTCCGCGAGCAAGTGCTCAGAGTCGGTGGCCTGCACGTCAACCGGAAACTTCGGCGCCAGCAGCATCAGCGCCATGACAAGTGCGCTGCGCTCCAGGGTGCGCACCGCCACCTCGGACAGCGGCGCCGCGCTCAGCACCAGCAGGCCCCCAAGCAGGCGGCTGCCACCCACGATCGCTGCCAGCCGGCCCACGCGCCCCGGCGGCGCAGCCATGGCCACGGAGCGACCGCTGAGGCGGCTGTCGTCAAGTGCGGCGTGCAACTGCAGTCCCTGCAGCCAACGGGCCAGTGCCGTGCCGGCCCTGTTCACACCGGCGCCGTCGGGCCCGGCGCTGCACAGTACCGTGTCGGCGCCATCGACCACCACCACATCGGCGCCAAGAAGGCTGGCGACGGTGCGGCACACATCGGCCTGGCTGCCTCCCTGGGCCACCAGGCGCGTCAGCCGCTCATGTGCCTCGGCCGCCATCTCAAGCGCGTCGGTTTGCTGTTGCAGTCGCTGGTTGCTGATTTCGGCCTGCGCCAGCGCCGCACGGGTCTGCGCATGGGCTTGCGCGTTGCGCACCGCCACCACCGCGTGTGCTGCGAGCATCCCGAGCGTGGCGATGTCGGGGTGCGTGTAGTCGCGTGCGACACGGTCGGCGAGCACCAGAACGCCGACGAAGTCAGTTCCCGACAGCATCGGCACCGCCAACATGGACTGCACGCCCTCGCCGCGCAAGGTCGCATCGATCTGCGCGTCGTGCGTGACCCGTTCCTCGGCGAAATAATCGGCCGTTGCGAAGGGTGAGCGGGTGCGCCGCACGTAGCCGACGGCGCCACGCCCTTGCGCTACGCGCATCAACTGCGCCCATTCGGCAGTGACACCGTCGATCGCGAGGACGACCAGGTCGTCCTCGCGATCGACGTCGGGCCCGGCAATCCAGCCGATGTGACTGCCAAGCAAGGCACGGCTGCGCTCGACGATGGCCTGCAGTACACCTTCGGGCTCGCGCAGCACGGTCAGGTCGCGGGCCGTGTCGGACACGGCCCGCCAGGCCCGTTCGCGGTCGCGCGACTGTGCCACTTGCAAGCGCAGCGCAGTCAACGCGTCGGGGGCAGGACCTTGTGCCGGCACTGCACCATCGCCAGTCAGATCGGGGTCGTCCAGATCGTCGGGGTCGTAGGACGGCCAGCGCCTGGGAGATTCATGTGGTGAATTCATGCGGATATTGTAGATAACACACAGTAAATGAAAAAATATTGTGTGTTTCCAACATTGCAACAATGTCGTGTGACACCGACGATCAACCCCGGTTCGAAAAAATAATGGAGACGCAATGTGAGGCTACCCCGCCTATCCCAGCAAACGATCGTGTTTACGATCTTCACGCTTATGTTCGCCGGCTTCTCGGTGATGCTGCCCGGATTCCTCAACACCGGCAACATGCTGGGGCTGCTGCAGAACGTCGCGATCCTCGGCATCCTGGGCCTGGGCATGGCGATCATTGTCATTGGCCGGGGCATCGACATTTCCATGGTCGCAGTGCTGGCAGTGCCAGCCGGGTTGATCCTGCAAATGGTGCAGGATGGTCATTCGGTGCCGGTGGCCTTTGCTGCTGCGCTGGTGCTGGCTCTGGTCTTTGGCCTGATCAACGGCTGGCTCACGGCTTATGCCGAGGTGCCGTCGCTGTTTACAACGCTGGCTTCCGGACTATTCCTGGCGGGGCTCGGGCAGGTGGCCTTTTTCCGCCTCGACGTGGTGCAGTGGAGCCCGAAACTCGACTCCCTGGCATGGGTCGGCCGCGGCACGCTGGCCGGTGTACCGATGCCGGTTGTGATGTTCGGTCTGGTCGCTGTGGCGGTGGCTTTTTTCCTGCGCCGCACGCGACTGGGAAGTTATATCTACGCCATCGGCGATAACCCCTTTGGCGCACGAACCACCGGGATCCCGACACGGCCGGTGATCGTGCTGCAGTATGTGCTGGCCGCGCTGATCGGGGCCTTTGCCGGCATGATCATGGCCGCGTCGGTGAACTCCATGCCCACGCGGATCTACAACTCCACCATGATCTACGACGTGATTCTGGTCGTGGTGCTCGGCGGCATCGGTCTGTCAGGCGGGCGCGGGGGCGTCATCAACGTGATCATCGGCACCTTGCTGATCGGCACCTTGCTCAATGGCATGACGATCATGGACGTGTCGTATTCGGCCCAGAACCTGGTTAAGGGGGTGGTGCTGCTGGTCGCCATCCTGATCGATTCGTTCGTTAATCCACGCAACGAAGAAACCGCCCAGCAGGGCGATATATGACGCAGGCATTGCGTTCCATTCGCCCGTCCGGACACACATCAATAACCCAATGGAGACAAGCATGACAAAACGACTCAGCATTTTCAAAACCATCGCAATCGCAGCTGCGATTGGCACCAGCATGGGCGCTTTCGCCCAGGGCAAAGGCCTGGACGAACCGTTCCGCGACGCCTATCGCAAGACCATGGAGGGCAAAGTTGTCGCCTATGTTCCCGTGGCGCTGGGTTTTGACCTTGCGCAGGGCTGGCTCGAAGGGCTCAAGCGCGAGCTCGAACCCCTGGGCGTGAAGATTGTGGTGCGTGATCCGAACTGGAGCACCAGCGCCGGCGCGCAGGCAGTGACGAGCTTGATCGGCGAAAAACCGGATGTTCTGGTGGTGCACAACCCCGACGTTCAAACCTACGCCAAGCTGCTGCGCAAGGCCGAGAGTGAAGGCATCCAGGTGATCCAGATCAATATGCGCTCGTCGTATTCGTCGGTGGCCTATGTCGGCGCGGACTGGGTCGAGATTGGTGAGGAGGCGGCGACCGCCGTTGTCAACGCCTGCAAGGGCAAGTCCAACAAGATCTCGATCGTGCAAGGCGCGCTGTCGGCCGCTGCCAGCGCCTACACGCTCAAGGGTGTGGAGAACGTGCTGGCGAAAAATCCACAAATCAATGTCGTGTCCAGCCAGGCTGCCGATTGGGACGCCGCCAAGGCCAAGGGCATCACGCAGACTGTGCTCAAGCAGCATCCCGATCTGTGCGGCATCGTCGGTTTCTGGGACGGCATGGATTCCGGTACGGCAGCGGCCATCAAGGAAGCCGGTCTGACGGGCAAGGTCTTTCTCGCGACCTCGGGCGGCGGTGAGCAAAAGGGTGCCTGTGATCAGGTCAAGAGCGGTGCGTACGACCTCGACCTGAGTTATGACGTTCCGACACAGGCCACCACGATGGCGGCGCAGATCAAGTGGCTGCTGCAGAACCCGGGCAAAACCAAAGGCCTGAAGGGTTCGATCTACACCACCCTGATCCCGATCACCAAGGCCAATGCCAGCATCGCAGGTACTTGCTGGAAGTTGAGCAAGTCCTGATCCATGCTGCCCGGCCTGGCGTGCTCGACACGCCACGGCTTGGCCGTTCCGCGATGCTGGCGCTTGCCGGCACGCGGTTTGCCGCCCGTAACCTGATCGCAACACTATGGAAAACACATTGAATCCATCTGGCGAGTTTCCAGCCGGTGCCGCCGCGGCTCCGACTGCCGAGTCGCCGCGCGACCGGCTGACACGCTGGCGCTACCGCTATTGGCCCGATCATCTGCTCGGCGAAATTCTGGCCAAACGCTGGATGGAGACGGCTATCCCGGTGGCCGTGCTGGCATTGGTGGTCATCGGTCTGTCGCAGTTGCTGCCCAACTTCTTCTCGCCATACAGCCTGGCCAATACCGGGCGCCAGGCCGGAGAAATCGGTTTCATCGTGTTCGGCATGGCGCTGGTGATGATCGTCGGCGGCATCGACCTGTCGGTGGGGTCGACGTTTGCGCTGACCAATTTCACCGCGCTATTCCTGATGCACGTGCTCGAATGGCCGGTGCTTGGCGCAGTGGTGGTGACCTTGCTCGTCGGTGCGCTGCTCGGCGCGGTCAATGGTGTGCTGATCGGCTATTTCCGATTGCGCGCGTTCCTGACCACCTTGATCACGCTGATCATCTACCGCGCGATGTACGACTTGGCGATCGCCGACTATTCGACCGCTATTGCCGGCGGCTTCCCCGAGTCCCTGGCCTGGGAGGCGATCGGCAGCGGCGACTGGTTCGGCGTGCCTGCCGTGGTCTGGTTTTATGCAGTGGTCGCGGTGTTCGGACACATTTTCCTGACCCGGCTACGGCCCGGCTGGCACATCACGGCCATCGGCGGCTCGCGTCGTTCGGCCTACAACACCGGCATTGCCGTGCGCCGAACGGTGGCGTTGACCTACGTGGCCAGCGGTGCACTTACTGCGGTCGCCGGTATCTTTTTTGCGTCTCGCCTCGCCACCGCCGGCGGCGACATCGGTGTCGGCATGGAGGTCACGGTGCTGACCGCAGCTGTGATCGGTGGCATCAGCCTGGGCGGCGGCAAGGGCTCGGTGATGAAGGCCATGGTCGGCACCTTGATCGTGCTGCTGGTCATCAACGGCATGACGTCGTTGTCGCTGCATGGCGGCTACAACCGCATGGTGCTGGCCAGTATCCTCATCCTGGCTGCGGTGATCGACATCCGCTGGCTCAAGAACCGCCATCGTATCGTCAGCAAAGTCTATGTCAGCCCGACCTACCATGCGCTGCCGCCGTTACCGTCGACCGCGCCCGATTGCGGAACCGCCTGGGCACAGAACGACAAGTTGCGCAGCGTCAAGGTCATCGGCCTGGGCCGTATCGAAGGCCCCGAGGACGTGATCCTCGACCGTGACAACAATCTGTACGCCGGCTCGCGCCATGGCGACATCATCCGGTTCTTTCCGCCGGAATACGAACGCATGGAGGTCTATGCGCATATCGGCGGCACCCCGCTGGGCATGGCGTTCGACCGACAGGACAACCTGTACGTGTGCATCGGTGGCATGGGCCTGTACCGGGTGACACCGCAACGTGTGGTGGAGAAAGTCACCGACGAGACGAACCGCAACTATATGTCGGTGAACGACGACAGCCGGCTGCGCCTGGCCGACGACCTGGACATCACCGACGACGGCCGCATCTTCTTCTCTGAGGCGACGGTGCGCTACGAGATGCACGAGTGGGCCACGGACGGGCTGGAGGCGCGGGGCAACGGGCGCATCATCTGCTATGACACACGCAGCGGCAAGACGCATACGGTACTCCGCGACCTGCAGTTCCCGAACGGCGTGTGCATCGCCAGCGACGGCCAGTCGTTCCTGTTCGCCGAGACCTGGGGCTGCAGTGTCAAGCGCCACTGGTTCGACGGGCCGAAGGCCGGCACCACCGAGTTCGTGCTGCAGAACCTGCCCGGTTTCCCGGACAACATCAACAACTCGTCGGACGGCAACTACTGGATGTCGCTGGTCGGCATGCGCTGCCCGGCGCTGGACCTGGCCTGGCGCATGCCGGGTTTCCGCCAACGCATGGCCAAGCAGGTGCCGCGCGATGAGTGGCTGTTCCCGAACATCAACACCGGCTGCGTGCTGAAGTTCAACGAACAGGGCGAAGTACTGGAAACACTGTGGGATCTGGGTGGCGAGAACCACCCGATGATCACCTCGATGCGCGAACACCGCGGCTATCTCTACCTGGGCGGCATCATGAACAACCGCATCGGCCGCTACACGCTGCCCGACGCCGATCCGGACTTCGTACAGTACGACCGGCGCTGGGGAAGGACGTCATGATTGCCGCTATCAAAGAGTGGAGCGACCGCCTGCTTGGACGCGGCGATGCGTCGATCACCGTGCCGGTATTCGACGGCGCATTGAAGTCCAACACATTGGTCGAAGATGCGGCCGTGCTGGCCCAACTCACTGCACCGGCGGACCTGGCGAGCGATGGTGCATCCGTCTATGTCGTCGACGGCAACAAGGTCTGGCAACACGACGGCGACAGCACCCAATGGGCGCCGCGCGAGGCGGCGTCTGTCGATACCGTCATCTCCGCCATCGCCTGCGTGCCCGGCGGCGGGCTGGCGCTGGCGCTGGGTGGCCGCGAAGTGCGCATCGTTGGTGGCGCGCATGACGGCCTGGTGTTCACCTCCGCCGAAGGGCGTGCGCTCAACAGCGTGAATGCGCTGGCGTTCGGTTCCGATGGCAATCTGCTGGCAAGCGACGGCTCGGCCACACAGCCGCCCGAACGCTGGAAACACGACCTGATGGAAATCGGCCACAGCGGCAGATTGGTTGAGTTCGACCTGGCCACGCAGCAGGGACGCGAGCGGGCCGGCGGTCTGAGTTATGCCTATGGCACCTGCGCGGCCGGTGTCGGCGCGTTGGTTTGCGAGAGCTGGCGCCATCGCGTGCTGCGCGTCGGTGCCAATGGCGGTGTGCCGGTGCCGTTGCTCGACAACCTGCCGGGCTACCCGTCACGCATCACCCCAGCGGCTGGCGGTGGCTATTGGCTGACCTGTTTCGCGCTGCGCACGCAGCTGGTCGAGTTCGTGTTGCGCGAAACCGCGTTTCGCAAGCGCATGCTGCAGGAGGTTGATCCGGCCTACTGGATTGCACCTGCGCTGAACTCCGGCAACACCTTCCTTGAACCGATGCAGGGCGCACACCTGAAGATGATGGGCGTGGTCAAACCCTGGGCGCCACCGCGATCCTACGGGCTGGTCATCCGCCTCGATGACGCAGGTTTGATCCGTTATTCACTGCACAGCCGCTTCGACGGACAGCACCACGGTGTGGTGGCCGCAGTGGAATGTGCGGATCAGTTGTACCTGTTGGCCCAGGGCCGCAAGCGCTTGCTTCGCCTGTCTATCACCGATACCGAAAGGAGCCTTGCCATATGAGCACCGTGCCCACCCCCATTGTGCCGATCCTGGAATTGCGCAAGGCCACGAAGAAATACGCGGGCGTGCCGGCGATCGAGGATGTCGACTTCGCGCTGATGCCCGGCGAAGTGCACGCCATCGTCGGCGAGAACGGCGCCGGCAAATCGACCTTGACCAAGGTCATGGCCGGTGTGGTCACGCTCAGCTCGGGCGAGATGCGGGTGGAGGGCCGTGTCGTCAATCCGCAGACGCCCTACGAGGCGCGCGAGCTGGGCATTGCGATGGTGTTCCAGGAGACCAGTCTGGTGCCGACGATGACCGTGGCGCAGAATCTGTTCCTCGGACAGGAGCATTTCTTCAACCGGCTGCGCGGCATCTACATCGCTGCGCAACAGTTCATGCAGTCGCTGCAGTTCGACGTCGATCCGACAGCGCAGGTCAGCCTGCTCGGCGCGGCAAAGAAGCAGATGGTCGAGATCGCCCGCGCGGTGCTACACAAGGCTCGGGTCATCATCTTCGATGAACCTACCGCCAGCCTGACGCCGGAGGAGAAGAAGTATTTCTTCGATCTGATCGCCAACCTCAAGAGCCGAGGCGTTTCGGTGATCTTCATCTCGCACGCGCTCGAGGAAGCCCTGCAGGTGTCCGACCGCATCACCATCCTGCGCGACGGCCGGCATGTGGTCACCGACGACACCGCGAACTTCGACCGCGACCGTATCGTGCAGGCGATGGTCGGCCGCGACCTGTCGCAGACGCTGTATGGCCAGCGCAAGAGTCACGTCCGGGCGCAGGGCAAACGTGTGCTTTCGGTGCAGAACCTGCGCATGGCGGCGATGGTGAAGAACAACTCGCTGTCGGTGTTCGCTGGCCAGATCACTGGCGTTTTCGGCCTTGTAGGATCGGGCCGCACCGAGACCTTCAAGGTGGTGGCGGGTGTCATCAAGCGCGACTTCATGCACGGTGGCGAAGTTTTTCTCAACGGCCGCGCGGTGCGTTATTTTGTGCCCGCTGAGGCGGTGCGTGACGGCATCGCCTATGTCACGGAGGACCGCAAGATCGAGGGCTTTTTCGAGACCAAGTCGATCGCTGACAACATCTACCTGGGATTGCTGGCCAAGCTGCGCGGGCAGCGCACGCTGGTATCCAGGTCCGAGGCGGGCGAGGTCGGTGAGTCGTGGATCAAACGGCTCAACATCCGCGCCATCAACCGCGACGTCAAGGCCATCGAGCTCTCTGGTGGCAACCAGCAGAAGGTGGTGATCGCCAAGTCGCTGATTCAGGAGCCCGAACTGATCATCTTTGACGAGCCGACACGCGGCGTCGACGTCGGCGCCATCAGCGAGATTCACGACTTGATCAACCGATTGGCCGATGAAGGAAAGGCCGTAGTGGTTATCTCCTCCTACCTGCCCGAGATCATGGCGCTGTCCGACCGCATTCTGGTGCAGCGCATGGGCAAGGTGGTCGAGGAGTATTCGGCCACCGAGGCGAGCGAGGAGAAGATCATGTACGCAGCGATTCACTGAGGGGCCGCGCCATGACCGACTCTTCCACGCCTACGTCGAGTGCCGGCGCACCAGCGCCGATCGACTTCTATTTCGACTTCATTTCCGGTTACGGCTACTTCGCCAGCTTGCGCATCGAGGCCATCGCCGCGCGCCATGGCCGCACGGTGCAGTGGCACAGCATGTTGCTGGGCGTGTCGGTGATGAAGGTGATGGGCCTCAAGCCATTGCTGGAGACGCCACTGAAGGGGGACTACGTGCTGCATGACGCGGCGCGTTACATGCGGCAGCACGGCCTGGAGCTTGCGCGCAAGATCAGCGATCCGATGATGGACCCCCGGGCAGCGGCGCGCGCGTTCTACTGGGTGCGGCGTCACCATCCGGGTTCCGAAGCGGCCTTCGCGCGCGCTGTGTATGACCGCTACTGGCGGCTCGGCAAGGACTTGTCGCTACCGCAGGAGATCGCCGACGTTGCCGCGCAGGAGCCGGCGCTGGGTATCGACCCGGATGCGCTGCGTGTGGGCGAATCCAGCGACGAAGCGCGGCTGGACCTGCGCGAAGCAGTGGCTGGCAGTATTGAGCGCGGCGTCTTTGGCTCACCCTTCATCCTGGTTGGCAATGAACCCTTCTGGGGCTCAGACCGCCTCGATGTGCTCGATGCATGGCTGGCCAGCGGCGGCTGGTGATTCGCTGCGCTCCCCTCACGAAAAGGAAAACGGTATGTCCACATCACCTCCTACTGCCGAACGCGGCGCGTCGCTGAGCGGCGTCACCATTCTCGACGTCACGCGGGTCGTCGCCGGGCCCTACAGCACGATGATGCTGGCCGACCTGGGCGCCACGGTGATCAAGGTCGAACACCCCAGCGACCCTGATTTCGTGCGCGGCTTTCCGCCCTTCGCCGACGGCACCGAGGGGCAGGGCAGCGGATATTTCGCGCAATACAACCGTCACAAGATGGGCATCAGCCTGGATCTGAAGCGCCCCGAGGGCCGCGCGCTTTTCCTGGAGATGGCGGCCAAGGCCGACATTTTGATGGAGAACTTCCGCCCCGGCACAATGGACAAGCTGGGCCTGGGGTACGAGACGTTGAAGCCGCTGTGCCCGAAGCTGATCTACACCTCGATCAGCGGTTTCGGCCAGAGCGGGCCGCATTCGCGCCGCCCGGCCTTCGACAGCACCGCGCAGGCCGCAGGGGGCTTATGGTCGATGAACGGCGAGGCCGCGTCGCCGCCGGTGCGCGTGGGCAGCATCATCGGCGACCTCGCCGCGTCGTTTTATGCCACCATCGCCACGCTCGCCGCGCTGCGCGAACGCGATCGTAGCGGCCTGGGTCAGCGCGTCGACGTCGCGCAGCAGGACTCTGTGGTGACCCTGACCGAAAACGCCATCGTCAATTACACGATGGCGGGTATCGTCGCCACTCCGATGGGCAATGAGCACCCGTTCGCCCGGCCGTACGGTCAATATGCGTGCAAGGACGGCCATGTGTTCTTCGGCAGCTACAGCGACAAGTTGTGGCGCGAGGCCTGCGCTGTCTTCGGTATGCCCGAGCTGGCCGAGGACCCGGAGATTGACACGATGCGCAAGCGATTCGATCCGGCCACTTACGAGCGTCGGTTGCGCCCGGTCATCGAGGGTTGGTTCGCGAACCGCAGCAAGGCTGAACTCGAGGCCATGGCCGGCGATCGTATTGCACTGACGCCGGTAAAAAGCATGGACGAGGTGGTGGCCGACCCGCATCTGGCAGCACGCGACATGTTCGTGCCCGTTCAGGTCGGTGGCAAGTCGGTAACGGTTTTCGGCTCACCCATGCAACTGTCCGCCACGCCAGTTCAGGCCCGTGGTGCTGCACCCGACCTGGGCCAGCACAACCGGGCGATCTACCTCGATTGGCTCGGTATCGACCCCGAACGCTTCGATGCGCTGCGGGCCGACGGAACCATCTGAACGCGGAGCAGGTGTGAGCGTCGGCGGGCAGCGGCGATGGGAGGACGCAACTCGGCAAACGCCACTGTGCACACGTGGTTCACTTGGGTCTGGTTGGTCGTTTCACTTTGCGAGGGTGAACAACGGAATATCCCGCTTCACCGCCAGTGCATTTATTTTGCGCCGCGTGAGCCCGGCCAGGAAACGGGCGATCGTCTCGTGCGTCTGCACCGCTGTCATCGTGTCGCGATCCACGTTTTCGATGCCTGCTGCGGTGCACAAGGCCAACGCAAAATGCGGTTCCAGCGCCGCCACTGCCACCCGTCCGTCCTTGCAGGCATAGACCCGGTACCCGGCATGGGCGCCACCGATCGCGCCGCCAGGCGTGGTCATGCCCCAACTGTGGGGCAGGCCCAGGTAGGCTGCGGCTTCACCGAGCGCGACCTGCACATGACTGCCTTTGCCCTTGAGGTGTTGGTGCAGCAAGGCGCCCATGACAGCTTCGACCGCCATCACGGAACCGCCCATGTCGGCGAACAGGCTGGGCGGCAGGTCCAGCCCATTCACCAGGCCGTGTTCAGCCATATAGGTCAGGTCATGGCCGGGCTCTTCGGCGCGCTCGCCGCGGGCCCCGACGATGTCGACCTGGCTGAGCGCGGGGTAGATCTTGTGCAGCGTCGCCCAGTCCATGCCGAGCTTGCGCAGTGCGGAGGGCCGAAACGAGGTCAGCAACACATCGGCGCGCGCCAACTCCCTGTGCACGGCCTTCTGGCCGGCGTCGGTGCGCAGGTCGGCGTTGAACACTTTCACGCCCTGGTGCAACGTGTCGTAGGCAGTGCGGTTGTAAAGCCCCATCGGATCGCGTGAGGGCGGCTCGACCTTGCTGCATCGCGCACCCAGCGCCTGCAGCCGCATCAGCGCCGCGGGTCCGGGCAGGTTGAGCGCCAGGCTCAGTATGCGCACGCCGCGCAGCGGCTTGAAAGGGGCAGGGGACTTGGTGCTAATGGGCATAGTGGACTGCAATTTACCGCATCGTGATGCCGGCGCGGTTCGCCATGGTGACAGCACGGCGTTCATCGGTACGGCGTAGCGGGCGCCCGGAAGCGCCCGTTCCTATGGCCTCACGTCACGGTTCGGCGAAATCGAGCGGCAGACCGACATAGTTTTCAGCCAGCGAGAGCGATGCCGCCTTGGAGTGGATCAGGTAGTCCAGCTCGGCTTCCTGCACCTTTTGCCCGAAGCCGGCGCTATCGGGGAAACGGTGCATCAGCGACGTGAACCACCACGAAAAACGCTCGACCTTCCAGACCCGGCGCAGGCAGCGGTCGGAGTAATGGTCGATGCCCGCATCGGTTTTGTCGCGGTAATGCTCGACCAGGGCGCTGGACAGGTATTTCACGTCGCTGGCGGCCAGGTTCAGCCCCTTGGCGCCTGTGGGCGGCACGATGTGGGCCGCGTCGCCTGCCAGGAACAACCGGCCGAAACGCATCGGTTCGGCGACAAAGCTGCGCAGCGGCGCAATGCTCTTTTCGATCGACGGCCCGGTGACCAGTCGGTCACGCGCCTCGGGGTCGAGTCGCAGGCGCAACTCGTCCCAGAACGCATCGTCGGACCATTGTTCGACTTTGTCGTCCAGCTTGCACTGCACGTAATACCGGCTGCGCGTTGCGCTGCGCATGGAACACAAGGCAAAGCCGCGTTCGGTGTTGGCGTAGATGAGTTCGTGTGATACCGGCGGCACGTCGGCCAGCATGCCTAGCCAGCCAAACGGATAGACCTTTTCGTACCGGGTGATGGCATCCGGCGGCACACTGGCGCGGCAAACGCCATGAAAACCGTCGCAGCCGGCGATGAAGTCGCAGCGCAGTTCATGGCGCTGTTTGCCCTCGGGACTATCGGTCTCATAGCGCACGATCGGGCGGGCGCCATCGAAGTCGTGCACGCTCACATTGGCGGCGTTGTACACCGTGGGCAGGCCGGCCGCGGTGCGTGCTTGCATCAAGTCGCGTGTCACTTCTGTCTGGCCATACACCATCACGGTTTTGCCGTCGGTGAGGCCCTGCAAATCGATGCGATGGCGCCGGCCCTTGAACAACATCTCGAATCCGCCATGCACCAGGCCCTGCGCGTGCATGCGCGCGCCCACGCCGGCCTCGTCCAGCAGCTCGACGCAGACCTGCTCCAGCACACCGGCGCGGATGCGGCTGAGCACATAGTCCGCGCTCTGGCGTTCGATGATGACAGCGTCGATACCGGCCTTGTGCAGCAACTGGCCGAGCAGCAGCCCGGATGGGCCCGCGCCGATGATGGCAACCTGGGTTCGCATGGTGGCGGTCTCTGTCAAGAATAGACTGCAAGCTTAGGTCGCCACGGGTCGCAGCGCCATGCCCGTTGGGCGGCTGTTGTGCGATCATCGGGTTGGTTGTGCGAATAGCGCACAAGTTGTCGAAAACGGGCAGATGCTCGGATGCTCAGGGAGATGCTGGCAGCATGGAAAAGGCAGATCGTATCGAGGGCATGGCCAAGGGCCTGGCCGTGCTCGAGAGTTTCGACACCGAACGCCAGCGGCTCAACTCCACGCTGGCGGCCCAGCGCGCCGGGCTGAGCCGGGCCGCTGCGCGCCGGCACCTGTTGACCCTGACCGACCTGGGCTACCTGGAGACGGACGGCAGCTACTACTGGTTGTCGCCCAAGGTGCTGCGATTTGCCGGTAGTTACCTGTCGTCGGCGCGGCTGCCGCGGGTGCTGCAGCCCACGCTGAGCCGGATTGCAGCGCAAACCCACGGCGCCTTTTCAACCGTCGTGCTCGATGGCGACGAAGTGGTCATCGTGGCCAACAGCGGGCAGGGATTCAACCTGGCGCCGGCCGCACCAACCCGACTGCATGCCTATGGTCTGCACCTTGGTGCGCGCCTGCCGGCCCATGCGACGTCCACGGGCCAGTTATTGCTGGCGGCCAAGTCGCGCACGGAACTGGGCCTGTGGTTCAAGGGGCGCGCGTTGCCGCGGCTGACACCGTACACCGTGTGCAGCCCATCGGCATTGCGGGCTGTGTTCGAACGATTGCGCAGCGACGACTACTGCCTGGCCAGCGAGCAACATGAACTCGGCATACATGCGCTGGCGGTTCCGTTGCGCAACCTGCAGGGCGATACGTTGGCGGCGCTCAATGTGGTGTTGCCGGGTGCCTGCCCGGATGTGGCGCGCACCTGCGCCCAATGGCTGCCGCCGCTGCAGCAGGCCGCCCGGGAACTGCGACCGCTGTTGTAAGCTGTGCGCGAGTGCGCCTTGATCTGGGGTCGGCGGACCGGCGTTACGCGATGTCGGCCGACAGCAGGCAACCGAATTCGCGCGCGAAGTCGACCGATACGCGGGCATGTACCGCGCCCTGCTTGTCGAAGAAGCTCTGCGTACCCGAGACCGGAAACACCCCCTCATGCCAGACGTTGGGGTGGATGTACAGGCCCATCGAGCCGTCGAACCGGAAGCAGATGAACTTGTCCGGCATGATGTCGTCGCCAGGCAGGGCCAGCGGCACCAGGAAGGTCTTCCTTTGCTGCGGGAAGAACAGCTGGCCACCGTCCGGGTGGTAGTTGGCATGCCACAGGAGCATGCGTTTGGGGTCGCGCTGGTGGTCTTCCACGGCCTGGTCCGGCAATTCGGCATAGGCCAGGATGTAGTGGCCGCCGACGGCCTCGTTGCGACCGTACAGCACATCACCTTTCCATTCACTCACCGACAGGCCTTCGGTGGTGCCGCCTTCGTCGCCGGTATCGGTGTCGACCGGGCGCCAGCCGGTGGCTGGCCATTGCGCGATCTCGATCACGCAATTCGCCGGCCGCGTCACGAGCAGTCCGAATCCTTCCAGATTCTCGGGCGTGGCATCCACGATGGGCATCGGCACGATGCGCAGGTTCGCAGGAAGGTCGGGGTTCAGGTAGTCGATCGCGGGTGTCATGGCAGTCAGCGCGCTATTGCGGCGCGGCTCGGGAAAACACCAATCTTAACGGCTCGACCCGGGAGCGCGTAATTTCAGGCCGAGGGCCAGCACCAGTGCGGCCACGCAGGAGGCCATCGACAGCAGCTGCAAGGGCCCCAGCGGCTCGCCATGCACGATCGCGCCCGAGACCATGGCCACCACTGGCACCAGCACCGACGACAGGCCCGCGATGTTGGCCGGTAGCAGGCCGACGATCGCGAACCAGCACACATTGCCGATACACATCGGGATCAGCGTGATCCAGACGATCACCACGATCGACTGCATGGATGGCATGAACCACTGGCCGTCGCCGATGATGAGTGCCACGATGCTGATCGGAATCGACCCCAGCAGCAGTTGCCAGCCGGTCAGCACCAGCACCGGCACCTGCACGTTGCCGCGTTTGAGGATCATGGTGCCGATGGCCCAGCCGATTGCCGACAGCAAGCCGCAGGCCAGGCCCAGTGGCGCTGCCGCGAAGGCCCGGAAACTGGGCACCATCAGCAGCGTGACGCCGATACCACCAAGCGCCACGGCCAGCAGCAGGCGTGCATTCAGGCGTTCACCGAACACGGCCCACGCGATCAGGGCGCCCCACAGCGGCATCGTGAATCCCAGCACTGCGGCCTGGCCCGATGGAATCAACACTGCGGCATAGGTGCTGGCGACGTTCCAGATCACCAGATAGAAAGTGGTCGCCAGGAAAACGGTCTTCCAGTAGCGCCGGGGAATGGTCATGGGCACGCCGCGGATGCGGGCGATCAGCAGCAGGGACAGGCCGGCGCCGGCCATGGCAACGCCGCGAAAGGTCCAGACCGAGACCTCGCGCACCGCATACGGAAACAGCGGCCAGTTGGTGCCCCAGACGATGGTCAGGGCGATCAGCATGAAGATCGCGCGGCGCGGAACGGTGGCAGTGGTCATCGGGAAGGCAGGGCGCTGGTTGTGCGCGTCCGGGGTGGACGCTGTCCACGCGCATTGTCAGTGGGAAAGTCCGTCGCGGCTCCCGCATGCACCGCCGGCCCGGGAAGTGGCGTGGTCCTGGCGGTTATTGCAGGTGCTTGTCGAAGAAACCCATGGTGCGTGTCCAGGCCTGTTGTGCCAGCGCCGCGTCGTACTTCAGCATCGCCATTCCCTTGCTGTCCGCCTCCTCATTGGCAAACGCGTGTTTGGCCTGGTAGCGGTGGAACTCGAACGACACCTTGGCCGCCGACAGCATGCTCTCAAGTTCATCGACCTTGGCGATCGGGAACGCGCCGTCTTCGATGGCCCAGTGCGCCATCAGCGGCGCCGTGATCTTGCGCGCATCGATGAATTCCAGCGGCGGGTAACCGTACCAGGCAACGCCCGCGTCCATATTGGGCACAAAAACCGATGCCAGCAGCGTGAGCGCGCCGCCCATGCAAAAGCCGGTCACGCCGACCCTGGCGCTGCCGCTGCCCTTGAGATGGGTGACTGCGCCGGCGATGTCCTGGCTGGCCGCGTCGGCGAAATCGAGCGCGTTCATCAGGTGTTCGGCCTCGTTGGCAGCCAAGCCAACCTTGCCGCGGTACAGGTCGGGCACAAGCGCCCGATATCCGGCTGCTGCGAGTTTGTCCGCCACACCCCGGATCTGATCATTCAGGCCCCACCATTCCTGGATCACCACCACGCCGGGCGCCTTGTCGCCGCCAGCCGGCGTGGCCAGGTAGCCCTGGACGTCCTTGCCATCGGGTCGTTTGAAACTGATCGTTTTTCCCATCTCGGATCCTCCTGTTGCATTGCATTGCATTGCGGTGTGGTCGTGAAGGACATTGTGCATCGGCCTTGCCGACCGGCGCAACGTTCGGGAGCGTGGCTTTTACTCCGCGAGCGCGGGCCGTCGGATGATCGCGCCGTGTGCAAGGGGCGTCATCGATTGCCGCTCCCGAAAGGGCGGGTTACTATTCTGCCGCAGTTGGCCGGAATGGAAGACCTCGCGCTGGCTGCTGCCTTGCGTTGAGACAGGAGACAACTGGATGGCTGGTCCGATGACGAACGACATCAAAAATGTGAAAACCCGCGATCGGAAAACGGGACGCCCCTCCCAGGGGCTGCCAAACCGTCTCACTGCAGCTGCGACAACCGGTGTTGCCGGGAGCTCCGGTGGCGCGATGGTCGGGGACGGCACCGCAGCGCGGGATGTTGCGCGTTATCGGCAGCTGGCTGCCGTGGCCGTGCAGATGGGCGTATTGCGCTCCAGCGGCGAGGTGCACGACAGTGTGATCGCCGCAGCGGCACAGATCAGTGGCGCCCGGCGCGTATTGCTGCTGCTCGGTACGGCCCAAGGTCCGGAAGTCGTCGGATCGAAACTGCCCTCGGGCGAGGACGCGCGCGCATTGCATCGTGCCATCACGCCCTGGTTGACCGAGGCCCGTCGCACCAGGGCGGCGCGCCTGCGCCATGGACCCGAGGGCGCCCCGGCAGCGGACCAGCGCTCTTGCCTGGTGGCACCGCTGGTGGTGCGCAGGAAGGTCCTCGGCTTCCTGTACGCCGATGTCGACGGTGCGTCTGGCCGCTTTGACGATGCGGACCGCGATTGCCTGGGCCTTCTGGCCAGCCATGCGGCGGTCGCGCTGGATAACGCGCGTTGGGCGCAGGGCCTGCAAACCAATGTGGCGCAGCGTACGTCTGAGCGCGATCAGGCATGGGAACAGCAGGCCGCCACGGCCGATGTGCTGCAGGTGATCGGCCGCGCGATGGGCGACGCCCAGCCGGTATTCGGGCAGATCCTGCGCAGCTGCCAGGCGTTGTTCGCGTCGAACGAGTCGGCCGTGCTGCTGGTCGATGCGCAGGGCCAGATCGATATTGCCGGTTATCTGGGCTCGTCGCGCGAGACGATTGCCGCCAGCCTGCCTGCACCCGTTGAACGTACGCCTGCCGGGCGCGCCATCCGCGAGGGCCGTGTGTTGCACTACGCCGATGCGATGGCCGGCGGCGACCAGCCGAAGGTCATTCGGCGTATCGCCGAACAGGTCGGCAACTATTCGATTGCAATGGCGCCGCTGATGTGGGAAGGACGTGGGGTAGGCACGATCCAGGTCGTGCGCCGGCCGGCGAGTCCCTTCGCCGACAAGGAGCTGTCGCTTCTCAAGAGTTTCGCCGACCAGGCGGTGATCGCGATCCAGAACGCGCGCCTGTTCAAAGAGACGCAGGAAGCGCTCGAGCGGCAGACCGCCACGTCCGAAGTGCTGCAGGTCATCAACGCGTCGCCCGGCGACCTGCCGCCCGTGTTCGATTCCATCGTCAAGAATGCAGTGCGGTTGTGCGATGCGACCAGCGGCGCGCTCTGGCTGGCCAAGGACGGGATCGCCGTTGGCGAAGGTGGGCGTGGCGGCAACATGCCCGAGCCATTCTTCGAGTTCGTGGCCAGCAACAAGGTACCCGTCACCCACCTGCTAGGCAAGGACCCGCTGCATACGCCCTATTTCCATATGGACGACGTCAGGCAGTCGCATGCCTACCAGCGCGGAGTTCCGGTCGCGGTATTCGCCGCGGACCAGGGTCGCGTGCGCACCAATTTGGCAGTGCCGCTGATCGAGGGCAATGAAGTCGTCGGGGTGCTGAACATCGTGCGCCAGCAAGTTCAGCCCTTCACCGACAAGCAGATCACGTTGCTGCAGGCGTTTGCGACCCAGGCCCAGATCGCGATGAAGAACGCGCGGCTGATGAACGAGACGCGCGAGGCGCTGGCGCGCCAGACCGCGACGGCGGAGATTCTCAAGGTCATCAGTGAGTCGCCGACGGACGTGCAGCCGGTGTTCGAAGCGATCCTGAATACCGCGTACGACATGGCCGGGGGATATCTCTTTGCCGCTGTCATCCGGCGCGAGGACGCCTTCTTTCGCCTGATGGCGCGTCGGCGCGAAAACGAGCCCATTCAAGGACCTTCGCAAAAACTCAATCCAGTCGATCCGGCGGGCAATTTTCCGTCGCGCGTGTTGGCCAGCAAATTGGCGCTGCATATTGCCGACTGGAGCGCGATCGAGATTCCCGAGTACGAGCAGAACGTATACGACCAGGGCGCCCGGTCATCGCTGATGCTGCCGATGATGCGTGGGGACGACTGCATCGGCGTACTTGCCGTCACCCGTTCGGTGGCCGGCGCATTTGACGCCAAGCTGGCCGCGCTGCTGCAATCCTTCGTGCGCCAGGCCGAAATCGCGATCGAAAATGTGCGCCTGTTCAACGAGACCCGCGACGCACTGGAGCGCCAGACTGCCACCGCCGACATTCTGAAGGTCATCAGCAGCTCACCCTCCGATGTATTGCCGGTGTTCGATGCCATCGTCAGGAACGCAGTCCGGTTGTGCGATGCGGTCTATTCGGCGGCACTAAAGGTCGAAGGCGGGCAGTTGCACCTGGTAGCCACCAACAGTTGGCCGGAACAAGGACTGGCGCGGGCGCAGCAATTGTTCCCGATGTCGATCGACACGGACCACCTGAGCGCGATCGCGGTGCGCGAGAACCGCGTGATACACGTGCAAAGTATCCAGGACGACCCTTCGGTACCGGCCACTTCTCGCGAACTGGCCGTTCTCACCGGCTACCAGACCCTGCTGGTAGTTCCGATGGTGCGCGACGGCCGATCGCTGGGCGTAATCGTGGTGGCGCGCAAGAGTGGCTTTACGGTCGAACAGATCGACCTGCTCAAGACCTTTGCCGAGCAGGCCGTCATTGCCATCGTCAACGTGGGCCTGTTCAAGGACACGCAGGAGGCGCTCGAGCAGCAGACCGCGACCGCCGAAATCCTGAAGGTCATCGCAAGCTCTCCCTTGGATGTGCAGCCGGTGTTCGACGCCATCGCGAAAAGCGCGTCGCAGCTGGTCAATTGCTCTGTTGGCTTGCATATCCGCAAGGGCGACCAGGTCGACTTCGTTGCCGGCTTTCTTGCAGGCGGCGTTGACGAACGCACCCAGCAGAAAATTATGGCGCAGATCAAGAGCATGTATCCCGTTCCGCTCGACCCGAAAACCAGCATCGCGTCGCGCGTCATCGTCACAGGAGATCTCTTCGAAATCGCGGATACCGAGGCTGGCGACATGCCCGAGGTCACGCGACAGGCCAGCCGGGCGGCTGGAGCGCGCTCGATGGCGGTGTTCCCGCTGTTGCGCGAGGGTGTCGGCATCGGCTCCATTGCGATTACCTCCCCCCAACCCGGCGTGCGCCTGAACGACAAGCAACGCGCGCTGATCCAGATCTTCGCCGACCAGGCGGTTATTGCAATTGAAAACGTGCGCCTGTTCAACGAGACCGAGGAGGCGCTGCAGACGCAGACCGCCTCGGCCGACATCCTGCGTGTCATCAGCGAGTCGCCGACCGACGTGTTGCCGGTGTTCGACGCCATCACGGCTGCGGTGTGCCGGCTGCTGGCGGTGGGTGGTGCCTACGCCTTCCTGCGCAAGGGTGACGGATTCTCGGTGGTGTCTCACCATGTCGATGGTCAGACCGAGCCGCGGTCAGCCGAGCTCACGGTCTATCCGATCGATGCCGAGGCCAACTTTCCGTCCCAGGTGCTGGTGCGCAAGGAAATGCTGCACATCCCGGACTGGTCGGTGATCGAACTCCCAGCCCAGGAGCGGCTGGTGTACGAGAGCACCGGAACCCGGTCCTCGCTCTCGCTGCCGCTGCTGCGCGGCGGCGAATGCATCGGCGCACTGGCGGTCGGCCATGGCGTGCCGCATAAGTTCAGCGACAAGGAAATCGCGCTGATGCGCAGCTTCGTCGACCAGGCCATGATCGCGATCGAGAACGTGCGCCTGTTCAACGAGACGCAGGAGGCGCTGGAGCGCCAGACCGCAACGGCCGAGATCCTCACTGTCATTGCCAGTTCGCCCAGCGACGTACAACCCGTTCTGGACGCCATCGTGCGCAGGGCGCGCAAGCTGATTGGTGGCTTCTCGGCCACCTTGTTGCGTCTGACGGGGGATCAGATCCATCTGGCCGCCTACACACGGACGGACGAGGGGGGCGACGCCGCACTGCTACGCTTTTTCCCAGCGACGATGAGCTCGGACACCATTTACCAGCCGTTGATCACTGCCAAACCGTATACGGTCGAAGATACGAAAACGGACGAGGGAATGTCCGACGGTCTGCGCGCGCTGGCACACACCCGCGGTTGGCGCAGTCAGATTCTCGTTCCATTGCGCCATGAAGGCGCCGCCATCGGGGTCATCAGCGTCACCCGCGCGCTGCCTGGATCGTTCTCCGAGCATCAGCTTGACCTGCTCAGGACCTTTGCCGATCAGGCGGTGATCGCGATTCAGAATACCCGGCTGTTCAACGACACGAAGGACGCGCTGGAGCAGCAGACCGCCACCGCCGAAGTGCTGGAAGTGATCAGCAGTTCGGTGGCCGATACCGCGCCGGTGTTCGACAAGATACTGGACAGCTGCGAGAGGCTGTTCGAGAGTTCCGAGCAGGGCATCGTACTGATTGGTGAGGATGGATTTGTCGAGTTGGCGGCCCACCATGGAGCGTCAGCAGCGGCTACAGCGGCCGTTCAGCAGTTCTTTTCCCAGCGCCGCTCCGCCGAGCTCTATAAACGCGGGATCCTGAGCGGCAAGCCCTTGCACTTCGTGGATGCACTTGAGGCGGATCCGAGGGGCGATATTCGTGCGATCGCCGAAGTTCTGAACCAGCCCGACATCGCGTACGGGCGTTACTCCCAGGTGCTGGCGCCCATGTCCTGGCAAAGTACGCCGGTGGGATTCCTGTACGTGATCCGCAGGCCGGCGACCGGTTTCAGCGCCAAGGAGATCGCACTGCTGGAAACCTTCGCCGACCAGGCGGCGATCGCGATCCAGAATGCGCGCATGTTCCGCGATACGCAGGAGGCGCGCGCCGCAGCCGAATCGGCGAACGAGGCCAAGAGCAGTTTCCTGGCCACCATGAGCCATGAGATCCGCACGCCGATGAACGCGGTGATCGGCATGAGCGGATTGCTGCTCGACACACCACTGAACGACGAACAGCGCGATTTTGCGTCCACCATCCGCGACAGTGGTGATGCCTTGCTGACCATCATCAACGACATCCTGGACTTCTCCAAGATCGAGGCCGGGCGCATGGACATCGAGGTCCATCCGTTCGATGTGCGGGAGTGCGTCGAGTCGGCGCTGGATTTGATGAGTTCACGCGCCGCCGAAAAGAAACTCGATCTGGCCTACCTGTTCGAGGGCGAGGTACCGGTGGCGATCAGCGGTGACGTGACGCGCCTGCGCCAGGTGTTGCTGAACCTGTTGGCCAATGCGGTCAAGTTCACCGAGCAGGGGGAGGTGGTGTTGACGGTGTCGGCCAAGCCGGTCGCCAAAGGGTCAGCCAGGGTTCCGTCAGAGCCGCATGACCTGGAGCTGACCTTCGCGATCCGCGACACCGGCATTGGTTTGTCGGAGGCGGGCATGGCGCGGCTGTTCCAGAGCTTCAGCCAGGCTGATTCGTCCACCACCCGCAAATATGGCGGCACCGGCCTGGGCCTGGCGATCAGCAAGCGGCTGGCCGAGCTGATGGGCGGCACCATGCTGGCCAGGAGCGAGGGCCTGGGCAAGGGCTCCAGTTTCGTGTTCACCATTCAAGGCCCGCTGGCCCAGTCGCCGTCGGACAAGCGCCGCAACTTCATCGGCCAGCAGCCGGCACTGGTCGGCAAACGCCTGCTGGTGGTCGACGACAACGCCACCAACCGCAAGGTGCTGTCGCTGCAAACCGGCAAGTGGGGCATGGTGACACGCGACACCGAGTCCGCCGCCCGCGCGCTGCAGTGGCTGGACAAGGGCGAGGCGTTCGACCTGGCGGTGCTGGACATGCACATGCCCGAGATGGACGGCCTGGCGCTGGCCGGCGAGATCCGCCAGCGCCGGCCCGCGCTGCCGATGGTGCTGTTCAGCTCTTTGGGCCGGCGCGAGGCGGGCGACACCGAGGGTCTGTTCACCGCTTACCTGAGCAAGCCGCTGCGCCAGTCGCACCTGTTCGACACGTTGGCCGGGCTGTTTGGTGACCCCGATGCTGCCAGGCCCGAAATCACCAAGGCCAAGCCGAAGATGGACCCGGAGATGGCCGCGCGCCATCCGCTGCGCATCCTGCTGGCCGAAGACAACGCGGTGAACCAGAAGCTGGCGATGCGGCTGTTGCAACAGATGGGTTACCGGGCCGACCTGGCCAGCAATGGAGTCGAGGCGATCGAATGCGTCGAACGCCAGACGTACGACGTGGTGTTGATGGATGTGCAGATGCCCGAGATGGACGGGCTGGAGGCCACGCGCCGCATCGTGGCAAAGTGGTCTGCCGAAAAGCGGCCGCGCATTGTTGCGATGACCGCTAACGCCATGCAGGGCGACCGCGAGTCCTGTCTGGCAGCGGGTATGGACGACTATGTGACCAAGCCGATCCGAGTGGACGCGTTGGTCGAGGCATTGCTGGCGACGCAGCGTGCGATGCCGGAAACAGGCGGTGGCACATGAGCCCGAGTGAACAACGAGGGAATGTCGCCGTGACAGGGTTTTGGCCAAGGCTGAAGAACTGGTTTGCGTCGCATGTCAGCGAGCCAGGGGAGACATCTGAGTTGGCGCTGCGCAAGTTCATGAGTGCCGCCGTGAGCCTGGTGGTGGTGCCTGTCTATGTGATTTACGGCGTTTTCCATGCCGCGACGGGTTCAATGCTGGCCGCGCAACTCAGCTTCGGCGGGGCCATCGGTCTCGCGTATATCTGTCTGCACTTTTTCAGAACGCGTTCCTTTCAGTTGGCCTCGCGATGGTCAATGGCACTGACCATGCTGGCCCTTCCGGCCATTCACTTTGCGCTGGGCGGGTTTACCTCGTCGGGTTTTGTGCTCATCTATGCTTTTGTGCCGTTGTTGATCGTGCCGGCCATAGAAAATGCGCGCAACACCAAGTACTGGACGTTCGCGGCCGTTGGCGTGGCGCTGCTGGTGGTGATCGGTGAGCGATTTGTGACTCCGGGCAACCCGATGTCGCCCACCGCGCTGACCGTGTTCACCATGTTCAACCTGTTGGGCTTCTGCGGATTGGTGTTGCTGCCGAACCTGATCCATGGGCTGCGCAGTCGCGCGCTCAACCAGGAAATCGCCGCGGCGCGCGAGGCGCAACTGGCCCTGCAGGCCGAGCATCTTGTGCAGACCCAGGCCGCGCTGGAGCAGCAGACCGCCAGCGCCGAGGTGCTGACGGTGATCGGCCAATCGGTGTCTGATGCGGCGCCAGTGTTCGAACGCATCATCGACAGCGCCCGGCGCCTGCTGAATACCAACTACGTCAACATCGGCCTGATCGGTGACGACGGGCTGGTGCACCTGAACGTGAACGAGGCGCCGCAGTTCCCGGACGACCCCATGTATCCGAAGGTCGTCGAGTATTTGCACCGATACTTTCCGGCGCCGGTGCGGGAGACGCTGCACGGCTACAGCGCACACAACCGCGTCGTTTTGCACTTTCCCGATGTATTGCACGGCGAGGGTGTGCCGCCGGAGGTGCGCCAGGCCACTGCCTGGATGGGGAAGCACTCGCAGTTGAACGTGCCGTTGGTGTGGAAGGGCAAGGGCATTGGCGCCTTCGCGGTGGCACGCATTCCAATGCAGCCCTTCAGCGGCAAGGAGATCACGCTGATCAAGACCTTTGCCGACCAGGCGGTGATCGCGATCCAGAACGCGAGGCTGTTCAAGGAGACCCAGCAATCGCTGGACCGCCAGACCGCCAGCGCAGAGGTGCTGCGCGTGGTCAGCAGTTCGCTGGCAGAGCCGCAACCCGTGTTCGACGCCATCTGCTCCAGCATGCTGCGCCTGCTCCCCGGTGCCGACCTGGCCTCGGAGCGATTGGCGACGACGGCCTGATCCACTGGCGCGCCGGCAGCGGCGCGCTGCGTGAGGAGCTCAAGTCGGTGTTCCCGCGGCCGGCGCCGCGCGCGGCCGGCCTGCTGGACGGCAAGGCGACGCACCTGCCCGACCTGATGCATGGCGAAGGCGTGCCTGAGAGCCTGCGCGCGGCCGCACACAGGATCGGACACAACGTGTCCATGCTGTCGGCGGCCATGGTTGCCGGCGATACGGTCTACGGCACCATCGCGGCGATCCACGCCGACCTCGAACCCTTCACCGAGGATGAGGGGCGCGTGCTGAAGTCGTTCGCTGACCAGGCTGCGATTGCGATCCGCAATGCAGGCCTGTTCCGCGATTCGCAGGAGGCGCGTGCCGCGGCCGAAGCCGCCAGGCTTCTGGCGGAGAGCGCCAATGAAGCCAAGAGCAGCTTCCTGGCCACGATGAGCCATGAGATCCGCACCCCGATGAACGCGGTGATCGGCATGAGCGGTCTGCTGCTGGACACGCCACTGACCGCCGATCAGCGTGACTTTGCGTCCACCATTCGTGACTCCGGTGACTCGCTGCTGACCATCATCAACGACATTCTGGACTTCTCCAAGATCGAAGCGGGGCGCATGGACATAGAGGCGCACCCGTTCGATCTGCGTGAATGTGTGGAGTCGGCGCTGGACCTGATCGGCGGCCGCGCGGCCGAAAAGCAACTGGACATCGCCTACTTCTTCGAAGGCGAGGTGCCGCAGGCGATCCTGGGCGACGTGACGCGGCTGCGCCAGATCCTGCTCAATCTGCTGTCCAACTCGGTCAAGTTCACCGAGAAGGGCGAAGTGGTGCTGACGGTGCGCGCCGAGGGCGACGAGCAGACCGAGCAGGGCAGCCACCTGCACTTCACCATACGCGATACCGGCATCGGGCTGTCCGAGACGGGCCTGTCGCGCCTGTTCCAGAAATTCAGCCAAGCCGACAGCGGTACCACGCGCAAGTACGGTGGCACGGGGCTGGGGCTGGCGATCAGCAAGCTGCTGGCCGAGCTGATGGGCGGCACGATGTGGGCCGAGAGCGCCGGGCCGGGGCAGGGCAGCACCTTCCACTTCAGCATGTCCAACAAACCGACCGAACTGCCGACGGGCAGCCGGCGCGACTTCATCGGCGAACAGCCCGCCCTGCGGGGCAAGCGCATCCTGGTGGTGGACGACAACGCGACGAACCGCAAAATCCTGAAGCTGCAGACCCAGCGCTGGGGCATGAAGCCGCAAGAGACTGAACTCCCGTCGCAGGCGCTGGAACGGCTCAAGGCCGGGGAAAAGTTCGACCTTGCCATCCTGGACATGCACATGCCCGAGATGGACGGTGTAGCGCTGGCCCAGGCGATTCGCGCCATCGACCTGGATCTGCCGCTGGTGCTGTTCACCTCGCTCGGGCGCAAGGAAGCCGCGGCCGAAGGGGGCAACTTGTTCAAAACGACATTGGCCAAGCCGCTGCGCCAGTCGACGCTGTTCGACACATTGATGACGTTGCTTGGCGGGGACGACGCCCCCAAGGCGCCGCAGCCCAAAGCCAAGTCGAAAATGGACCCAGGCATGGCTGCACGCCACCCGCTGCGCATCCTGCTGGCCGAGGACAACGTGGTGAACCAGAAGCTGGCGCAGCGCCTGCTGCAGCAGATGGGGTATCGGGCCGACCTGGCGTCCAACGGTGTTGAGGCCGTGGAATGTGTGGCCAGGCAGACCTACGATGTGGTGTTGATGGACGTGCAGATGCCCGAGATGGACGGACTGGAGGCCACGCGCTGCATCACGGCCCGCTGGCCCGCCGGCAAACGCCCCCGCATCATCGCGATGACCGCCAACGCGATGCAGGGCGACCGCGAGGAATGCCTGGCCGCGGGCATGGACGATTACGTGACCAAGCCGATCCGGGTGGATGCGCTGGTCGAAGCACTGCACAATGCAACAACACAGCAAGGGGAATGACGCGCCATGGCAGACACGATCGACAAGAATATCTTTGCCGAATTGCAGGACGCCGCAGGAGCGGAATTCGTGACCGAACTGGTGGACACTTTTCTTGAGGAGGCGCCGGTGATGCTGGCCGAGTTGCGCAGTGCACTGGAGGCACAGCAGGCCGACAGGTTTCGGCGCGCGGCGCATTCGCTCAAGTCGAACTGCCAAACCTTCGGCGCAACACAGCTTGGTGCCATGGCGCGCGATCTGGAGGCCAATGGCATGTTGGGTGGCGCGGCAGCGCTGGATCAGCTTGAAGCACACTACAAGACGGTATCGACCGCATTGCAGGAGTTGTCCCGTGCCGGATGAACCGAACAATCGATCGCGTTACGGATTGTCAGCGCCCGCCGGCGCGCGGCTGCTGGTGGCCGACGACAACAAGGTCAACCGCCTGCTGATGACGCGCAGTCTGGAACTGCAGGGCCACAAGGTGCAAACCGCGGAGAACGGTCGCGTGGCGTTGGAGATGCTGCGCGCCGATACGTTCGACCTGGTGCTGCTGGACATGGAGATGCCCGAGCTCGACGGTTTTGGTGTGCTGGAGCAGATGGCAGCCGACATCCAACTGCGCTCATTGCCGGTGATCGTCACCAGTTCGCTGGAGGGTGTCGCCGATATCGTGCGTTGCATCGAACTGGGTGCCGACGACTATCTGCACAAGCCGGTCAACCCGGTGCTGCTCAAGGCACGTATCAACTCCAGCCTCGAGAAAAAACGTCTGCGCGACCAGCAGCAGGAACTGATCAAGCGGTTTGCCACATCGGAAGTGGCAGATGACCTGGAGGCATCAGGCTTTGCGCTGGGTGGCCGGCGGGTGCAAGCGACGGTGATGTTTTCCGACATCCGCGGATTCACGTCGCTGGTCGAGGCACAGTCGCCCGAGGAGACGATCGAACTGCTCAACACGTACTACACGCTGATGTTCGATGCGATTACCGGGCAGGGCGGTGTGGTGAACCAGATGATCGGTGATGGGCTGATGGCCATATTCGGCGCGCCGCAGGCACTGGACGACGCACCGTTGGCTGCGGTGCGCGCGGCGCTGGACATGGTGGAAATGATCGAGCTGTTCAACGTCGAGCGCACTGGCACCGACAAGGAGCCGATCCGCATTGGCATCGGCATCGCATCGGGTGAAGTGGTGGCGGGTTACACCGGCACCCAGCAACGCGCCACCTATACCTGCATCGGAGACACGGTGAATCTGGCGGCGCGACTCGAGGCTCATACCAAAGAAGTCGGGCGCGGTATCCTGCTCGACGGTGAGACCCGAGCGGCACTTGGGGATCGCGTGCCCCTGGATGCGCTGGGCGATGTGTTGTTCAAGGGCAAGGCGGCTGCAGTGCCTGTGTTCGCCGTCAAGGCACCGGCGCAACGTTGAGTTGCGGTCCGGCCCGAAAATCATGATGCGCTGGTGCCTTGGTGCTGCTCTGACCATGGCGTTGAGCATCGGCGTTGCCATGGCGCAGGATGCCGCCAAACCAGCACCGGTGGTGCTTCCCCCCGTGGTGCCGGCAGCGGGTCCCGGCCGCCTGGTAGTGAGTTGCGACCCTGGCGGTTGCTGGGATGAATTCGGTGGGCGTTACGACCGGGCCGACACGGATGTGTTCATCCGGGGCGATGGCAGAAGCTGCCTGTTGATCCGGGGCCGGATGCACTGCGAGTGAGGCCCCCGCGGATGCTGTGCACCGCCCGCACGCCGGGGTTGTACAAGTCGCATCCGGTCGCGCGCAGTGCCACCTAGAATGTTTTCTCGCCTCCGCGGCCAGACTACCGGACACTGACATGCGTATCTTGCGGTTGCTTATCGTACTCATCACCATGGCCCTTGTATCGGCAAGCGCGCAGGCGGCAGATGCACCCGCACCCGAGAAGGTGCAGGCCTTGTTGCAGATACTGTCCGACCCCGAAGTACAGCAATGGATCGCGCAGCAGCGTTTGGCGCCGAACTCCAACACACCCACGGCGAACAGCTCCGAAGATGGTGTGCTCGCTGGCCAGATCGACGGCATCCGGGCACACCTGGCGTCGATTCAGGCCGCGGCGCCGATGGTCCCGGGCGCCTTGGCCGAGGTTGCGCAGCGGGTGCACGGCGAGATGGATGCCGAAGGCATGAGCAGCATGTTTCTTCTGGTCGCCGCCTTTGCCGCGTTGGGGTTCGGCATGGAGCGGTTGTTCTGGCTGGTTTCCGGGGGCGTGCGCAAATGGATCATGGCCTCGCCCATGGACAAGCCAGTGGATCGGTTGCGCACCATGTTTGTGCGATTCGGTTTCGGCGCCAGTTGGGTAATGGCTTTTGCCTTGGGAACCGTTGGCGCTTTCCTGGCTTTCGACTGGCCCCCGGCGCTACGCGAAGTTCTTTTGCGCCTGCTGGTCGCCGTAGTGATGGTTCGCCTGTCGCTGGTGCTGGGGCGGCTACTGTTCGCCCCTGGCGGCGAGCGGTTCCGCATGCTGCCCATCGATACGACTGAAGCCTGGTTCTGGCATCGGCGGCTGGTGCTCAACCTGGCCTGGTTCGCGTTGATCTACGCCGTCGTGGAGACGCTGATCGCGCAGGGCGCCAGCGAGGGGGTCTGGCGCGTGGTGGCTTATGCCATGTCACTGGTCCAGTTGGCTTTCGTGATGGAGATGGTCTGGCGTCGTCCAGGCGTCCGCAATGAGCACTACAAGACCGTTGGCTGGTTGTTGACGGTGGCGTTCGTCGTATTGCTCTTGCTGCGCATCGTCGGTGCATTCGGGGTGTTCTGGTTTGCTGCCTTGTCACTCGGTGTCTACGGGATCATGCGGTTGATTTCTGCGATTGCCCTGCACCTCGAGCGCGCCCCCGGTGCCGCCGCGGACGCAGTGGTCGTGCCCAGTATCCAGGCCGCTGCGGTGGTGCGGGCGATACGCCTGGTACTGATCATGGTGGCCGCTCTGGTGCTGGCGCGCAATATGGGCATCGACCTCGCACAGTTGATGGCCGGGGGGACGGTGCCAGTGAGGATCGTTCGCAGCTTGTTCAACCTCATCATCATCGGACTTTTCGCCGACCTGGTCTGGTTCGTCTTCAAGGCGATGATCGAACGCCGCATGGCCGAGGTGCAGGGCATGGATGCAAATGACAGCCTGGCCGGGCAGGCCTCGCGGTTGCGCACGGTGTTGCCGATCCTGCGCAACGTCTCGTTCGTGACGTTGGCGTCTATCGCGGTCTTGATGGGACTGTCGGCTCTGGGCGTGGACATCGCGCCGATGGTGGCCGGCGCCGGCGTGGTCGGCATCGCCGTCGGATTCGGCGCACAGACGCTGGTCAAGGACATTGTGAGTGGCGTATTTTTCCTGTTCGACGATGCGTTCAGGGTCGGTGAATACATTCAGAGTGGCAATTACAAGGGCACGGTCGAGTCGTTCAGCCTGCGTTCGGTACGGCTGCGCCACCATCGTGGCCCGGTCTACACCGTGCCGTTCGGCGAACTGGGCGCAGTGCAGAACATGAGCCGCGACTGGGTCATCGACAAGCTCTCGATCGGCATCACCTACGACAGCGATCTGGAGAAGGCGCGCAAGCTGATCAAGAAGATTGGTCAGGACCTGGCCGCCGACGAGGAAATGGGCCCCAACATCATTGAGCCGCTCAAGATGCAGGGTGTCGAGCAGTTCGGCGACTTCGCGATCCAGATCCGCATGAAGATGATGACGCGACCCGGTGAGCAGTTCGTGATCCGGCGCAAAGCCTACGCGGCGATCAAGATCGCGTTCGATGCCAACGGCATCAAGTTCGCGTTCCCGACGGTGCAGGTGGCCGGCGGAACCGACAACGCGACGGCCGCGGCCGCGCAAAACATGTTGGCGGCTGCCAAGCAACCAGCGCCGGTTTGAGCCGGCGACGCGCCGCTGACACCGGTGGTCAATCGGGTTTGAAGCCCAGTTTCTTGATTGTCGCCACGTTATAGGCCGCCTCGTCGCGGATCACATCGGCCATACGTGCGGCTGGCAATGCCACCACGTCCATGCCGCTGGCAGTCAGTTTGCCCTTGATGTCCGGGTCGTTCAGTGCACGGGTGATTTCTTTCTCCAGTCGGGCACGGATATCGGCCGGAACCTTGGCCGGCGCAGAGAAGCCGAACCATGCCGGGGCGCGCACACCGTCGATGCCTGTGGCTTCCTTGAACGTAGGGACATCCGGCAGCAACGGTGAACGCGCGTCCTGCATCACGGCCAGTGCCAGCAGTTTGCCGGCGCGGATGTGGGGCAGCACACGTGGAGCGTTGATGACGGCCACCTTGATTTGTCCGGCCACCACATCAGCGGTGGCCGGGCCGCCGCCGCGATAGGCGAGGTGAATGAAACGGGTGCCGTTCTGTGCGTTCAACATCTCAAGCGCCAGGTGCATCGGCGTGCCCCGGCCCGGTGTGCCATAGGCGATGCCATCGGCGCTGCGGGCCAGCTCCATCAATTGCGCGACCGACTTGATGCCCTTGTCCGGATGCGCGACGATGACCGACGGCACGTTGACCGCGAGCACCAGTGGCGCCAGATCACGCTGTGGATCGTAGGACAGCTTGTCGTTGACCGCTGGCATGAAGGTCAACTCGGGGTTGCCGCCCGCCAGAATGGTGTAGCCGTCCGGACTGCTCTTGGCCACGGCGTCAGCGCCGATGCTGCCACTGGCGCCAGGACGGTTCTCGACCACGAAGGTCTGCCCCATCTGGTTTTCCAGCTGCTGCGCGAGGACACGCGCCATGCGGTCGACACCACCGCCGGCAGCAAAGGACACGACGATGCGCACCGGTTTGGTCGGGTAGGCCTGGGCTTGGGCAGTGGCGGCCATGCACAACGGGGCCAGGCCCAGCAACAGTGTGTGTAGGAGTTTCATGGGGTTGTCCTTTGGGTTGTGGTGTCGTGGGTGGAGTCGGTGGTGCCCGCATGGGTCGCGTCGAATCCCGCGAGCCGATACGCGCCTTGCGGGTGCGTGGTGTCACCGGCCATGCCCCGGCGCGTGATCTCGGTGATATAGATTTCGTCCCATTCGATATTGGCCAGGTTGACGTCAGTGCCGAGGGTCCGTACCAGGTCACCGGTGATGCGGTGCTTGAATTCGCGGTGGACACCGGGCAGGATTACCACCGGCAGTTCGTAGATGATCTTCTCAGGCGCAAACCGGGCGGTAATCTGTTTGATCAGTTCGGTGCGGGTCTGGCCCTGGGCAAACAACTCGTCTGCTTCCAGATACACGCCAGCTGCACCGGCCTCAATGCATTCGGCGATGTCAGCAATGAAGGCTGCGTCATCCATCGCACTGTCCTTCTTGCCGACCTCTGCGTAGGCCGTCAACCCGGCGTCGGTGCATTGCTGGATCAGGCGTGCTTTCACGCCGGGGGGATAGCTGATCAGGTTGTCGGAGACTTCCAACGCGCCGAAACCGATCTCGTGCGCCTCGGCAAACAGCGCTTCGCAGTTGCCCTGCATGTAGGCGAGTTCCACGAACAGGCCACCGACCATCGGACGTATGCCATGCGTCTGGTACAACGCCAATTTGCGTTCAAGCACGTCGCGGGGCATGATCCGTGGAATCGTGGCCGCGATCTTGGCATTGTCGATATAGACACCGGCACTTTCCAGCATGTCGGCCTGGCAGCCCAGACCCATGCCCCAGTCGATCACCATGTTCAGGCCGCGGGTGCGCGGCTTGGACTGACGATCAGGCACTGGAATGCAGCTAAAAGCGGTTGTTGGGTTCATGGATACCTCGCTCATGGGTTGGTGTCTGGCGCCCCGGGGGCGGTGTTCGGCCATTGCTGGCAACTTTTGTTGAAGGCTTGCACCATGCGCAACACCGGGCCCAGGACCCAGGTGTTGAACACTAGTACATCGCTCTCTTCCTTGGGGTCGCGTGTCAGGTTGAAAAGATACGGCGACTCCAGTTTTCCCTTGCCTTCGTTGACCTCGGGCTCCCAGTAGAAATGCAGCTTCCAGTCGCGCCACTTGACCGCGCGCAGGTCGTTCTTGATGTAGAACAGAAACCCTTCGCGTGCCGATGACGCTTGTGCATCGAGCAGAAAGGCGCTCTGGTCGACACCGTCGATCGGGCGGTCGGCAGGTAGTGGGGCACCACCGACCGCGGCCAGGGTGGTGAACAGATCTGTGACATGTATGACCGCGTTGCTGACGCGCCCTGGTTCAATCTTGCCGGGCCAGCGCGCGATGAACGGTACGCGCAGGCTGCCCTCCATCGCAGTGTGGTATGTACCGCGCCAGGGGCCGGCGGTTCCTCGGTAGGGCGCGCGGAACTCGGGGCCGTTGTCGCTGCAGAAGATCAGCAAGGTATCTTCGGCCAAGCCCATGCGGTCGACGGCGTTCACGATCTGTCCAACGCGGTAGTCCATCTCCGCCATCGAGTCGGCAAAGTCGCCGGCGCCGGTCGTGCCCGCTAACTCCGGATGTGGCAGGGTCGGAAAATGCAGGTGCACCAGCGGCAGATAGAGGAAAAACGGGCGCTTGGCCGCATGTTGGCGCTCCATGAAATCGATCGAGCGGTCCACCAGGTCGGCGTCGATGCCGCGGCGCGCGTCGAGGTCGTAGATCTTGACGTTCTCCGACGCAGCGCCGTGCGTGCCCTGCATGATGTGGGGGATGTCGGCCACGCTTGGGTCGTAACCCAGCGTTGACGTGAACTGGCTTTCGTCGGTGGTGCGGGGAATGCCGTACCACTCGTCGAATCCCCGGTCGCTCGGGTAACGCCCCGGGATGTCACCCAGATGCCATTTACCAAAATGTGCGGTGGCGTAACCCTGCTCGGACAGTAGTTGCGCCAGTGTGCGTTCCGAGCGTTGCAGACCTTGTGGCAGGCCGGGCGGCACCGATTGCATGCATCCGGTGCGGATCGGGTGGCGGCCGGTCATCAGTGCTGAACGCGTCGGCACGCAGTCGCTCTCGACGTTGAAGTTCTGCAGTAGCAGGCCTTCCTTGGCCAGTGCATCCATGCGCGGCGTCGGCGCGCCGCGCAAGGCGCCGCCACCGTAGCAACCGGGTTCACCCCAGCCCAGGTTGTCGGCAAGGATCAGGACGATGTTCGGTGGTGGTCGGGACATGGTGGTGCAGACGGAGCGTGGGTGGGGGTGACGCCACTTTAGGACCGATGGGCGCTATTGCCTATTCATGAATCGGTCAGAAGGTATAAACTTCTGGAATGTCGTTGGCCTTGCGTGACATTGAATACTTGTTGGCGGTGGTGCGGGCCGGCGCCATATCCAGCGCCGCCGATGTCTGTGGTGTGACCCAGCCGGCGTTGACCAAGGCGGTGCAGCGGGTCGAGGCCGAGCTTGGCCTGAAATTGTTTGAACGGTCGGCGCGCGGCATGCGCCTGACGGCGGATGGGCAACGGGTGCTGGAGCCACTGCGGCGCCTGCAGGCGGATTACGCGGACACCATGCTGGTGGCCAACGACATGCGAGCCCAGCGCGCCGGTCTGTTGCGCATCGGTGTCACGGACACCACAGCAACCAGTCGGGCAGCGCCGGCACTGGCCGCGCTGATGGCGCAGCGCCCTGGTTTGCGGGTGCATGTGGCGTACGGCCGCTCCGACGCGCTGGCCACGCTGGTGCGCGCTGGGGCGTTGGACATGGCGTTGGTCCCTGTTTACGAGGGTCAGGAGGTGGAAGGGGAACACAATCGGATCGACGACGACTCGATGGTGGTCCTGGTGCGTGCCGGGCATCCGTTGACAAACCATGCGCGCATCGGTCTGCGCGATGTTGTGCCGTTCAACTGGATTGCCGGCGGCAGCACGTCGGCCGCCTACCAGGCCATTTCTGTAATCTTCCAGCGGCACAAACTGCCAGCGCCACGGATCGTGATGGAAGTGCCTGGTGCGTCCGAACTGGTGCTGGAAATCATTGCCGCCACCGATCTTGTCACGCTGGTGCCGCAGTCATTCATGCACCATGCTGCGGCCAGCCGCTTCGCCATGTTGCCGATCGCGCCATTGCGGGTATCGCGCGTCCTTGTGCTGCTGACGCGTTCGGGTTCGGAGCTGTCGCCGCTGGCAACCGCGTTGCGCGACCTGCTGCTCGCACAGCGGCGACGATAGCGCTTGCTGCCGCCATCGCGCCGCGCCTGACGATGCCTGCGGCAATCGGATCAGGCGCGATGGCGGCGCCTGGGCCGCGCCACAGCCGCCACCAGGCCCAGTCCGGCCAGCAACATGGCAAAGGTCTATGGCTCTGGCACAGGTGCCAGCGCGAATGTCAGCAGCGTCGGGTCGTGGTCGGACAACTGGTCGCTGAATTCGGCGTTGGCATGCACGATGTCATACACCAGCGACCCCCACGCCACCAGGTTGGGTGAGACGAACATGTGGTCCAGCGCCTGCAGGTTGCCTTCGTAGTTGTAGGTATAACGCTCGTCTTCGGGCAAGGTGTCGGTCAGGTTGATCAGGCCGGCCGCATACAGCGGCGCCAGCGTGCTGGCGAACTGGAAGTCGTTCAGGTCGCCGGCGACGATGACGCTGGCATTGGGGTTGATGCCCAGCACGCCAGCCACGAAACTGCCGCTGGCCTGTGACTGGGCCAGGCGTTGTGTGGCCGACGACAGGACCGGCGCCTGGTCGGGACCGAACAGCGGCTGGTCCCCCCCTTGCTGTTGAAATGGTTGCTCACGACGATGAGCTGGTGGCCGTCCACGGTGAACTCGACCACCAATGGTTTGCGGCTGTCTTCGAACGCCACATTGGTCGGGTCGATGCGGCCGGCGCCCAGATTCAACTGCACGGTGCCGCCGGGGCCGGCGGTGGCGCTGATGGCGTCCAGTGCGCCGCCCACAGGTTTTGTCGACATGCTGACGCGTGCCGTGTCGTAGAGGAGGCCTGGCGAATGTTGCCGCCCGGTTGGCCGCCATCGGCCAGATTGATCGGGTCGACCGTGACGAACTGGTAGGTACTGCCGGTCTGAGCGTTCAGCGCGGCTGCCAGCCGGCCCAGCGTGATGTCGGAGGCTATGGTGCCGTTGTGGGTCGCGCCATTGTTGTCCTGCACTTCCTGCAGCGAGATGATGTTGGGTGCGCCCAGCGTGTTGTTGATCTGCGCGGCGATGGTCTGGATGCGCGCGGTACTCGCGTCACCCCCCAGGTTCTCGACGTTGTAGCTGGCCACACCGATGTGACCGGCCGCGATCGTTGCGGCCTCTCGGATCAGCGCGTTGGACGCAATCGTCACCGCCTGTGTCACGTTGAGCTTGAAGTTGGAAAAGCTGTAGTCCATGATACCGACGACGTCTGTCAGCTGCGCGCCGCTGTGCACCGCCGGTGTCGACAACAGGCGGTCGTCGAGCTGGATGCGGTGGCCGTTGAACTGGTCGGGTCCGACCACTACGCCGCCGCGCGGAGCGGTGATGATGCCGGGTAAACCGACCTGGGAGCTGGTGATCACCGGTATCTCGCCATAGCTGTTGCGCGGGCCCACTGATACCGCCGATGGAATACCCACGCATGCCTTCGAGGGACTCATAGAAATCGATCGCATAAAGCGACGGCTGCAGCATGTAGCCTGCGGTGGTCTCGACATTGCCCGAAGACGGTGCAATCACGCTCGGTGGCAGGACGCCAGCGCCAATGACGGTCGCGGCCGGCAGGGCATTGCCCAGCGAAACACTGGTCCAGTTGCCGAAGGCAAAAGCGCTCGTCCTGGCGTTGATCTGCGTACTCGTCAGATTGACAGCGCTGCCGCCGGGGCGATATTCCTCGACCTAGCCGGTCACCAGCACGGACTGGCCGACAACGGGATTGGTGGCTTTGCTGGCGCGGTAGACATAGATCGCATCGGACGTGAGTGCGTTGTTGTCGCCGGCGTCCTGCATCCAGAACCCGTTGGTTTCGACGGCCGTGGCGATACCGGCGATGTTGTTGACGCGGCTATTGGCAAACGATGACAGGTGTGACGTGCCTTGTATCGTGCCGATCAGTTGCGCTTGCGCGTTATGGGACAGGGCCAGCAGCATGGCCGCGACGAGTGTGGTCGGGCGCAAAGGGAAGGGCGCATGCATGATGGACTCTCTTGATGGGTGGGGATGGATCAGTGTGTAATGGCTGGTGTTGCCGCGCGCGCGGCCGCATGCCGGCCGGCGACGCCAGCCAGCATCGACACACCGGACTGGGCCCACAAGACCGTTGCAACCGACAACAGGGCTGGTGTAGCCTTGATCATGGTGTGAACCGGTAGTGGTGAAGATGCGTTCATAGCCTGGATCCGTGGCAGCAGCATGACGACCAGATCTCAGTCGGATCTTCGGTCAACGTCATGGCGCCGAGCATATGTGTTTGCCCGCATGGTGGGCCTGAAAACGGCTTGCTGAAGACCGAAAAATGCAGGTGTGCGCTGATCGGCCAACTCACCGTGGCGCCGATAGGCAACTCGGTGTCGTCGTTCTGATTCGCGATCGACGTGTCAGCGCCGGCATGCGCGCTGCCATGCGTCGAGCACCACCCGCCCTTGATGCCAGCATGACATTGCAAACGGTGGGGTTAGCTCTTCGGTCGGGCAGTGGCGCTGCGCACGCTCAGCAGCATGGTCAGCGCCAGCACGCCGATGATGACGCCCAGAGACACCATAATCGGAATTTTGACGATATCGACCAGGCACATCTTGGTGCCGATGAACACCAGGATCACCGCCAGGCCGTAATTGAGCAGGTGAAACTTGTTGGCCACCGAGGCGAGCAGGAAATACATGGCGCGCAGACCCAGGATGGCGAACACATTGCTGGTGAGCACGATGAACGGGTCTCTGGTGATGGCGAATATGGCGGGAATCGAGTCCACCGCGAAGATGACGTCGGTCACGGCGATCAGGCAGACCACCAGAAACAGCGGTGTGGCAATACGCGCGCCGTCCTGCACGGTCCAGAACTTTTCGCCGTCGAATTGCCTGCTGACCGGAACCAGCTTGCGCAGCAGACGCAATGCGGGGTTGTCGTCCAGGCTGGGCTCCTGGCTGGCGGCCCACCACATCTTGATCCCTGTGAGCACCAGGAAAGCGCCAAACACATAGAGAATCCAGTGGAAGTGCTGCAACAACCAGCCGCCCACCAGGATCATCACGGTGCGCAGCACGATGGCGCCGATGATGCCGATCATCAGCACACGTTTCTGGTACTTGGGCGGCACCGAAAAATAGGAAAAGATCATCAGGAAGACAAAGATGTTGTCGACCGCGAGGGACTTTTCGATCAGGTAGCCGGTGAGGAATTCGAGCGACCTGGCGTTGGCGGTGGCCACCGAGCCGGTGGAGTCCATGACCGCCCACCAGAACAGGCCGTTGAACATAAAACTCAGCGCGACCCAGACCAGAGACCAGTTCAGCGCCTCACGCACGCCAATCTCATGCGCACCCTGTTTGCGCAGTACGACGAAATCGACGAACAGCGATACCAGCACGATGCCGATGAATGTGGCCCAGAGCCACAGCGGAGCGATTGTTTCCACAGCAAGACCTTGAAAAAGAACATGAAAGTCACGGACTTTCCTGAAGGTCTTGCGGGAGAGCGCCTGCCGGCACCTCTGCATGCGCCGGCCGGGTTGCCACCGCAGGGGTGGCAACACGACGTACTGACGACACACGCAAACCCGAGCGAGGGCCCGGGACTGCTACTCCCCTTGAGGAATCGGCAAGTATGCCGTCGCCGGCAAAGCCCCCATGTGCGTTGGACTATTTGCCTGCGGTGGCCCGGACCGACATCGACCGCTAATCCGGATCGACCGCACCGGGCTCACCGCAGCTGTTTCCAGATATCTTCCAGCACGTTGGTGATGATCTCGACCAGCGGGTTGTCGCGTTCGGGTGTCGGTGCCGGCGCGGCCGGGGGGCGGGGCCGCGGGCGGGGTATGTCGAACTCGACGCGCGCGTCGAGCCGTTTGCGCCGATAGGCCTGCTGAAAGACCTCGCCGACGATGGGCAGCGCGCTGCGTGCACCTTGCCCCCATGTGCCCATCGTGGCGCTGTTGTCGTTGAATCCGACCCGCGCCCCTGCGACCAGCTGCGGGCTCATCATGATGAACCAGCCGTCGGTATTTTCCTGCGTCGTGCCCGTCTTGCCCGCCACGTCGGTCTGGATGCCGTAACGGCTGCGGATCGCCGCGCCAGTGCCATAGTCGACGGTGCCGCGCATGGCGTTAACCAGTGTCAGGGAGTCCCGGTAGGGCATGGCCCGTTCGGGCTTCCTGGCAGGCGCAAACTGTTGCAGCACCGTGCCGTGGCGGTCTTCCACCCGCTGCACCAGCATGGGTGCGATGTAGTTGCCGCCATTGGCGATGCTGCCGTAGGCGGTGACCATTTCGATCAGCGTCACCGGGCTTGTACCGAGCGCAAGCGATGGCACAACGTCGAGTTTGCTCTGCCGCACACCCAGCGACTGGGCCAGTGCTGCAACGTTTTTCGGGCCGACCTTCTGCATCAGCTGCGCGGTGATGGTGTTCTTTGAATACGCCAGGCCGTCGCGCAATGTCATCGTCGCGCCGCTGGGTGGCGTCTCGTCTTTCGGACGCCACACCGCGCCGCCACCGTCCGGACGGATTTCCACGGCCCTGTCGACGAGTGTGTCGTCCGGGCGAAACCCCTGCATGAATGCGGCGCCATACACAAACGGCTTGAAAGTCGAGCCCGGCTGGCGCCGGGCCTGGCTGACATGGTCGAACTGTTCGCTGGCGAAGTCACGGCTGCCAACCCAGGCGCGCACCGAACCGTCGCGCGGGTCCAGCGCAACGAACCCCGCCTGCAGCGGTGGGTGTTCCTGCCCGGGCCGGATGCGCCCGTCGGCCAGGCGCTGCAACTGCGCCAACTGCCGGCCCAACGCCTGGTTGGCAACCTGTTGCAGGTTCGCGTCCAGCGTGGTCACCACGCGCAGGCCATCGGCATGGATGGCATAGCCATGGTCGTCGGCCCAGTCGACCAGCCATTTGCGCAGCTGCTGCGCCACGTGCGGGGCGAGGCCGGCCGGCACGCTCTGGCGTTCGAAGTCGAGCTTGAGCGGCTTGCGCGCCAAGGCCGCGAGCTGCGCCGGGTCGAGCGTGCCGTCCTTGGCCATCTGGGCCAGCACCAGGTTGCGCCGTTGCAGCGAGCGCTCCGGATTGAGCACCGGGTTGTAGTAGCTGGTGCCCTTGAGCATGCCCACCAGGGTGGCGCCCTCGAGCACATTGAGGTCCTTCGCCGACTTGTCGAAGTAGGTGCGTGCGGCCATCTCGATGCCGAAGGCGTTGTACAGAAATGGCACGGTATTGAGATAGGTCTCCAGGATCTCGTTCTTGGAGTACAGCGCCTCGATCTTCAGTGCGGTGATCGCCTCCTTGATCTTGCGGGTGATGCTGGCGGCGCGGCCGATCTCCTCGGGGTACAGGTTGCGCGCCAGCTGCTGGGTGATGGTCGAGCCACCCTGCAGGTCGCCTTGCAGCGTCTGGACCATCGCGCCCACCGTGCGGCGAAAGTCGATGCCGTGGTGCTGGAAGAAACGGTGGTCCTCGGTGGCGATCAGGGCGTTCACCACGCTGGCCGCCACCTGGTCGAGTTCGACCCATTCACGGTTGATGTTCTTGTATTCGGCCAGCACCGTCCCGTCGATTGCCAGCAATACGGACGGCTGTCCGACCTTGTCCTTGCGCAGGTCGCCGATGCTGGGGGTGAAAGGAATCAGCACCAGCACGTATAAGAAAACCAGTGCCGGAGGCAGCATCAGGGTGCGCCAGGGGTGACGGCGCGCCAACGCCGGCGTGCGCCGCAGATGGTCGACAGCAGTCTTGAGGTGTGCGCGCACGGCGTGAAACATGGGCGCAGTGTACGCAAGCCACACCGGCGTTGGGACACCGGCGTTGGGACAACATGACCCGCAGGCAGCGCCCGGCGCCTGGCAGCGGTATGCTCTGCAATCGCTGGCGGCGCGGGAATCACCGCACCGCGCCTTGCAGCGTCGGGTGACGCCCTTTTTTGTTGTTATGACTTCCAACCATGTCCTTGACCGAAGAACCGCGCGGCTTCAACGCCATTGCGACGGCAAAGGGGAATGCCTGCGATGAGTGAGCCCCTGGCACCGCTGCTCGATTTCGTGCAACGTCACCCGCGCTTGCTGGTGCTGACCGGCGCGGGCTGCAGCACCGGATCCGGCATTCCTGACTACCGTGATGTGAACGGGGAATGGAAACGCAGTGCGCCCATGCGTTACCAGCTGTTTGTCGGCGATACGCTGGCGCGCCAGCGCTACTGGGCACGCTCCATGGTGGGCTGGCGCATCATGGCCCAGGCCAGGCCGGCCGCCTCGCACCAGGCGCTGGTGCAACTGGAGGCCGCCGGCCATGTGCAGCTGTTGGTGACACAGAACGTTGATGGCTTGCACGGGGCCGCCGGCAGCGGCCGGGTGATTGACCTGCATGGCAGGGTCGATACCGTGTGTTGCCTGGGCTGCGGCGAGCGCTCACCGCGCCGCGCTCTGCAGGGCGAACTGTTGCGCCGCAATCCGCAATGGGCTGATCTTCCGGCGCTGGCCGCGCCCGACGGAGACGCCGATCTCGAGTCGCAGGACTTCGCCCGGTTCGACGTGCCGGCATGCACCGCGTGCGGTGGCATGCTCAAACCCGATGTGGTCTTTTTTGGTGAGAACGTGCCGCGCGATCGAGTCGACACGGTGCGCGCAGCGCTTGCGCAGTCCGATGCCTTGCTGGTCGCAGGTTCGTCGCTGATGGTGTATTCGGGTTACCGGTTCGTCGAGGATACGCTGGCTGCCGGAAAACCGGTGGTGATGGTCAATCAGGGACGGACCCGGGCCGATGCGGTGCTGACACTGAAGGTGGATCATGAGGTCGGCTCGGCGCTTGCCACTTTGGCGTCGCACTTGTCAGCCCTCAAGCCGCCCGGTTGAGCGCGGTCAGCGGCGCGCGCTGCGGTGCGTGGGCTCAACCGGCATGGGCAAATGCCAGCACCCCGTCGTCGAGCTTGCCATGGCGCAGCAGCAAGATGTCGCGCAGGTAGTTCTGGTGCAGTTTCCATGGTAGTTTCGCGCCCTGTTTGGGCAGCAGGTGTGCCGCGCGCTTGAAATAGCCCGAGGAGAAGTCGACCCAGGGCTGTGCGGTCACCGACGGGTCGTTGTTGCGCGGCACGCAATACGCGAATCCGGTGCGCTGCAGTTGGTTGAGTAACCGGCACACATAGTGGCTGGAAAGGTCCGCCTTGAGCGTCCACGATGCGTTGGTATAACCAAAGCAGGATGCGAAGTTGGGCACACCACTGAACATCAGACCCTTGTAGCTGAGCGTGTGCGCCGGATCGATCAAGCGCCCGTCGACGGTTAGTCGCATGCCGCCGAACATCTGCAGGTTCAACCCGGTTGCGGTGACGACAAGATCGGCATCGAGTTGTTGCCCTGACCGAAGCCGGATACCGGTGGCGGTGAAGTGGTCGATCTGGTCGGTTACCACCGATGCACTGCCATTGCGGATGGCCTGGAACATATCGCCGTCGGGTACCAGGCACAGGCGCTGTTCCCACGGGTTGTAGGTAGGTGTGAAGTGCGTCGCAACGTCGTAATCGCGCCCCAGTGCCTTGCGCACGCCGCCGATCAACAGGTTTTTCATCCGGGCCGGATTGCGGCGCGACTGGTGAAAGATAAGCATCACCAGCAGCACACGTTGCCAGCGGGCGAGGGCATAGGCCAGCTTCACAGGCAAATGGCGGCGCATCCAGTTGATCAACGTGTCCTCGGACGGTCGCGCAATCATGTAGGTCGGGGAGCGCTGCAGCATGGTCACGTGGCGCGCCTTGCGGGCCAGTTCGGGCAGCAAGGTAACGGCCGTTGCGCCGCTGCCGATGATGACAACCCGCTTGCCGGCATAGTCGATGTCGTCGGTCCATGCTTGTGGATGGACTACGCGGCCGGCAAACTCGGCCATGCCGGGGAAATCAGGCGTGTAGCCTTTGTCGTACCGGTAATACCCGGCGCACATGTAAAGGAAGCTGCAGCTGATCTGCACTGGTTCTTCGGCTTCGCCGCGCGTCATGTCGATCGTCCAGCGCGCTTGCTGGCTTGACCAAGCGGCGGCCGTGACAGTGTGCCGGAACCGGATCTTGTCGTCGATGCCGTTTTCCGTCGCCGTGTCCCGGACATACTGCCGGATGGTGGACCCATCGGCGATCGCCTTCGCGTGTTCCCACGGTTTGAAACGGTAACCCAGCGTGAACATGTCGGAGTCCGAGCGCACACCCGGATACCGGAACAGGTCCCAGGTCCCGCCGATCGCGTCGCGGCCCTCCACGATCGCGTAACTGCGTTGCGGGCATTGCGTTTGCAGATGCCAGGCCGCGCCGATGCCGGACAAGCCGGCTCCGACAATCAGCACGTCGACATGTTCCATGGTCATGGTGTGAACCGGATTCGAAGATGGGAAACACGATACCAGTGGTGGCCGCAAAGGGTTGTCGCGCAGGTGGCGCCGCGCTGGCCGGTCCTGTCGCAAACCGGGCGCGTTGCAGGCAACTGACGGCCGCACATCACACGCCGAGGTACTGCTCCAGCAACTCCGGTTGCGAGGTCAGTTCTTCCGAACTGCCAGTGAACACCACTTCGCCCTTGACCAGGATCACGTTGCGGTCGGTGATGCGGGTCACGTGTTTCCAGTTCTTGTCGACGATGACGCTGGAGATGCCGCTCTCGCGGATCAGCGCGCAGATGCGCCAGATCTCGCGTGCAATCAGTGGTGCCAGGCCTTCGGTGGCTTCGTCCAGGATCAGCACGTCGGGGTTGGTCATCAATGCGCGGCCGATGGTCAGCATCTGCTGCTCACCGCCGCTGAGTTGCTGTCCGCCGTGGCCCAGGCGTTCCCGCAGGCGTGGGAAGGTCTCGAGCACACGTTCATAGTGCCAGTCCTGACCGGCCATGGCGCGCGCGCGGGCGGCCTCACTGCGCCCGGCACGCGCCGCCATCTTGAGGTTCTCGACCACGTTCAGGTTGCCGAAAATACCGCGCCCTTCGGGCACATAGGCGACACCGAGTTGCGCGATCTCGTAGGGCGCGCGGCTGGTCATGTCGTGGCCCATCACATGCACACTGCCTGCGCGCGGCTTGACAAGGCCCATGAGGCTCTTGAGCAAGGTGCTCTTGCCCATGCCGTTGCGCCCCATCAGGCCGATGGTCTCGCCAGCGCCGACCGTGAAGTCGATGTCGCGCAGGATGTGGCTGGCTCCGTAGTAGCTATTGAGGCCCTTGGCGACGATCAGTGGCTCGGCCATGTCAGTTTTCCTCGCCAAGATAGGCGGCCTGTACATTGGCGTCGGCGCGGATCTCGGCCGGTGTGCCGGTGGCGATCACCTGGCCGTTGACCATGACGGTCAGCGCATCGGCCAGCGTGAACACGGCATCCATGTCGTGCTCGACCAGCAAGATCGCGTGGTTGGGCTTGATGCGCAGCAGCAGCGCCACCATGCGTTCGGCTTCGGCTACGCCCATGCCGGCCAGGGGTTCGTCGAGCAGCAACACCTCGGGTTCAGTGGCCAGCGTCATTGCGACTTCGAGCTGGCGCTGTTCGCCGTGGCTGATGGTGCCAGCGATGGCCGTGCGACGGTCCTGCAGGCCGGCCATGTCGATCGCACTGGTGCAGCGCCGGTGCGCCCCTGTGGATTGCGCGGCCGGACGCAACCAGCGCAAGGGGTTCCAGGGTTGCTGCGGGTCACGCGCCTGCGCGGCGAGAAAGACGTTGTCCCAGACGCTGAACGGCAGGAAGATATTGGTTTTCTGGTAGCTGCGTCCCAGCCCCTGGCGTGCAACCCGTTCCGGCGTCCAGCCGGTCACATCCTGCCCACCGATGACGACCCGCCCCGAGGTGGCCGGCAGGTCGCCCGACAGCAGGTTGGCCAGGGTCGACTTGCCGGCACCGTTCGGGCCGATGACCGCGTGGATATGGTCGCGTAACAGGTCGATCGACACATCGTCGACCGCCGCCAGACCACCGAAACGCTTGGTCAGATTCTTGGCGCTGAGCAGGACTTCAGGCATTGCTGTCCTTCCCGTCGCGTTTGCGTGTGGTGATTGCCTGCACGACGCCGAGCACGCCGCGCGGCGCAAACACCACCACCAGCACGATGAAGCTGCCCATCCACAATTGCCAGTGCTTGCCCAGGTGCACCTCGCCGACATACGGCAGGTCCTTGAACACATGGAGCACGTACTCGAACGTGAAGGCGCCGACGATGGCGCCGGCAAAGTTGCCCATGCCGCCCAGGATCACCATCATGATGGCGTGTGCGCTGGTGTGAAAACCCATCAGCTCGGGGTTGATGTATTCGGTCTGCACCCCCCACAGGTAACCACCCAGGCCGGCCAGTGCCCCGGCCAGCGTGAAGGCGGTGAGCTTGTAGCTGAACGTCCCGAAACCCATGGCCCGCATGCGGTGCTCGTTCACGCGTATGCCTGCCAATGCACGTCCGAACGGGCTCCACAACAGGCGCCGCAGGAACAGGTAGACCAGCAACACCAGCGCCAGCGTGAAGTAATACATGCTGACCTTGTTGTCCAGTTCGAGCAGCGTGAAGTCGCCGAACTGCAGTGTGGGCTTGAAATAGATGTACAGGCCGTCCGAGCCACCGAGCGCGCGGTTGTCGAAGAACAGGAAAAACACCATCTGCGCGAATGCCATCGTCACCATGATGAAATAGATGCCATGGGTGCGCACCACGAAGAACCCGATCACCAGCGCCGCAAGGCCGGCGCCTAGCACCGACACCGGCAGGCTCCACCATAGACTGATGGCCTCGGTTTGCGGCATCAGGAATGCCAGCGCATAACCGGCCAGGCCAAAATACGCCGCGTGGCCCAGCGATACCAGGCCGGTGACGCCCTGGAGCAGGTCCAGGCTCATCGCAAAGATCGCCATGATCATCATGCGCGTGACCATCTGTATATAGAACTCGGTGCCGACGAACGGAAACGCCAGCAGCGCCAACAGGCCGAGCCACAGCACCACCTTGACGCCCGGTGGGAAAGTTTCGAGATTGGATCTTGGCGCGCTCATGCTTTATGTCTTGAACAGGCCTTCGGGTTTCCAGAGCAGCACGGCGGCCATCAGCATGTAGACCAGCATGCCGGAGACCTGGGGCAGCAACACCTTGCCGAAGGTGTCGACCAGGCCGATCAGCAGTGCCGATATCAGTGCGCCGCGCACCGAGCCGATGCCGCCGATGACAACAACGACAAAACAGGTGATCAACACCTGCGAGCCCATGTTCGGGTAGACGCTGGAGATTGGTGCGGCAATGATGCCCGCCACGGCAGCGAGCCCGACACCCAGCGCAAACACGATTGCATGGATACGCTTGATGTTGACACCCAGCGCCTCCGCCATGTCGCGGTTGAACGCGCCGGCGCGGATCTTCATGCCCAGCCGGGTTTTGGAGATCAGCAGGTACAGGCCGATCGCCAGTGCGATACACACGCCGGCCATGAACAGGCGGTACACCGGATACGACAGGTTTTCGGTTAGCGGAATCGAGAAACGCAGCAGTTCGGGCACCGGAACGCCGTGCACGTCGTCGCCCCACAGGATGGAGCGCATTTCCTCGAAGATGTAGATCAGCCCGAACGTCAGCAGTACCTGGTCGAGATGGTCACGCCGGTAGAAGAAACGGAACAACAGCCGCTCCAGCACCAGGCCGAACAGGACGGCCAGCGCGGTACCACCGATGATGGCCACGGTCAGGCTGCCACTCAGGCCGGTCAGCGCGTAGGCGATATAGGCCCCGAGCATGTAAAAACTGCCGTGAGCCAGATTCACCACGCCCATGATGCCGAAAATCAGCGTCAGGCCGGCGGCCAGCATGAACAGCAGCAGGCCGTATTGCACGCTGTTGAGCAGCTGGATCAGGAAGGTCGGGAAGTCCATGTTTCAAAAAAAACGGGAGGTGTGGCCTCCCGTTGTTGTGCAAGCCCGCGAGCTTAGCCCATTTTGCAGCCGGCACCCGAGTCGGCCAATTGCTTGGCCGCCACACCCATGACTTTGTTCTCGCCTTTGACGACCTGACGCAGGTAGATGTCCTGGATCGGGTTGTGTGACGGGCTCATTTTCCATTTGCCGCGGGGGCTGTCGATGGTAGCGCCGCCCATGGCCGCATGCAGGACCTTCTTGTTCGACAGGTCACCCTTGACCGCGTTGGCACCCAGCACCAGTAGCTGGCCCGCGTCGTAACCCTGTACCGCGTAGACATCAGGCTGCAGCTTGAAGGCCTTGGCGTATGCCAGACGAAACGCCTTGTTGCGCGGGTTGTCGAGCCCGTCGGCGTAATGCAGCGTGGTGGTGACACCTTCAGCGGCTTCGCCTGCCGCGTCGAGCACACCTTCGGTCAGGAAGCCGGAACCGTACAGGGGAATCTTGCCCTTGAGGCCGGCAGCCGCATAGTCCTTCATGAACTTGACGGCACCGCCGCCGGCAAAGAAGCAGGCCACGGCGTCCGGATTGAGCGCCGCGATTTCGGTCAGCTGTGCCTGGAACTCCACGTTAGGGAACGGCACGGCGATTTCCTTGACGATGGTGCCACCGGCTTTGAGAAAACCTTCCTTGAAGCCCTGGAATGCCTCGTCGCCAGCGGAGTATTTCCAGGTGATCCAGACCGCTTTCTTGTGGCCCTTGGCAACCATCGGGCCGCCCAGCGCCAGCGTTGGCTGAGAGTTGGTGAACGACGAACGAAAAACGTTGGGGGCACACAGGGCGCCGGTGGCTGCCAGCACACCGGCGTTGGGGATGATGCTGAGCACGCCACTGTCGCGCGCGACCTTCTGGATACCCATCTGCACGCCGGAGTGCACCGTGCCGATCAGTACGTCGACTTTGTCGCGCTGCACCAGCTTGTTGGCATTTTCGACGCCCTTCGGCGGATTGGACTCGTCATCGACCTTGAAAAACTCGATCTCGCGGCCACCCAGCTTGCCGCCTTGTTCGTCGATCGCCATGCGGAATCCGTTTTCGATCGCCACGCCCAGCTGGGCAAAGGTGCCGGTGTACGGCAACATCAGACCGACACGAATCTTGCCGCCTTGCGCAGATGCAAAACGGGGTAATAGCAAACCGGTGGAGGCAGCCCCGATGAGGGCGGCGCTGCGGGACAGGACCAGGCGGCGGGAAGTCATTGGCAATCTCCTTGTAAATCAACGGCCGCCGCACCTGCGGGGCCTGGTTGGCACACGACCATGTTAACCAACCGCAGCGTGGTCGCAATAGAGGATAACCCGAGCTTTAGGTGAGAATTGTTTACTTATAAAGTAACTGACCGGGGCCGGGCGGTTCCTGCCCGTCTCGACCGGATCTGGCAGATCAGCCCTGCGCAATGCCCCGGTTGCGCCGCTTGCGCCGCGTATCCAGGTGCCAGGCCAGGAATGGCAGGATCAATAGGGACCCCGGAACGGCCCACACCAGCAGGTAGGGGCTGACAGACGAGAGCGAACGCAGCACCTGCTTGATCTGCTGGCGTTCCTCCGGCGTCCAGGCGCCGCCATTACGTTGCTTCATCAGCAGCGGCAACGCGCCCCTGATCTGACCGAGTTCGGTGCGCAGCCGGGTCTTTTCACGGCTGTTGCCAGCGGCCATTAACGACACCCAGACCGGCGCCTTGGGCATCTTTGTGCGGAAGGTCTGGGTACTGTCGGGGTCAAAGGTGGGTGCCGTTTCGGGCTCTACCTTGAGTTCTGAATCGGAGGCCGTTTGCATATCAGGATTATCGCCGAGCCACACGGCATGGCGGTGTCACAAGGCCATTCAACGGCTCAACAATTGGCGCTGAGCCAGGCCTCGAACCGGGCCACCGGCAGCGGCCGCGAGAACAGGTAGCCCTGGGCTTGCTGGCAACCCAGTTCGGCCAGGCGCTTGCGGATCGGCTCGTCCTCGATACCCTCGGCTGTGGTGGTCAGCTGCAAAGCGCTGGCGATCTGGATGATGGCCGAGACAATGGCCTGGTCCTTCGGCCCGCGCATCAACTGGCGCACGAAGGACTGGTCGATCTTGAGTTTGTCGACCGCGAAACGCTGCAGGTACGACAGGTTCGAATAACCGGTGCCGAAGTCGTCGATTGCGATGCTCAGGCCGAGTGCTTTGAGCCGTTGCAGTGACTGGATGAATTTCTCGGAATCCTGGATCAGTGTGGACTCGGTCAGCTCCAGCTCCAGGAAGGCGGGTTCCAGACCACTGTGACGCAGCGCAGATGCCACCATGGTCTCGATGTTGCCGCGGCGAAACTGCACGGGCGACAGATTCACGGCGATCACGAAGTCGGGGTAACCGGCTGCTTTCCAGGCCATCATCTGCCGGCAGGCCTCTTCTAGTACCCATTCGCCGATCTCGACGATCAGCCCGGAGCGTTCTGCCGCCGGTATGAACTCAGCCGGCGAGACCATGCCCTGGCCCGCGCGGTTCCAGCGGATCAGCGCCTCCGCCCCGGTCATGCGGCCGCTGGCGATGTCCACCACCGGCTGGTAGTGCAACTCGAACTCATTGCGTGCAAGCGCCTGGCGCAGTCCTGAGACGATCTGCAGGTTTTCCTGCAACCGGTTGTTCATCGACTCGTCATACAGGCGGAACAGGTTGCGCCCGGCGTCCTTGGCATGCCCGACGCTGATGTCGGCATTGCCCAGCAGGGTCTCGAAGTCGGGCCCGTTGTCGGGAAACAGTGCGATACCGATGGAGCAGGAGGTCGTCAACTCCGCGCCGGCGACAACGAAAGGCTCGCTGATGGTCTTGAGTAGCTTGCCTGCGACGGAGGCGATGTCGTCGCCCTGGGCCATGTTGGTGATGCCGATCAGGAATTCGTCGCCACCTTGGCGGCTCACCACGTCGGCATTGCGTACCGCCTGCTGGAGGCGCTGCGCGACCTGGCGGAGGAAATCGTCGCCCACCGTATGTCCGAACGAGTCGTTGACCGACCTGAAGTTGTCCAGGTCGACGAACATCAGCGCTACATACGTGCCGTTGCGCTGCGCATGGGCGATGGCCTGTTCGATCCGGCTGCGGCCGAGGATCCGGTTGGGCAACTGTGTCAGCGTGTCGTATTGCGAAGCATAGGTCAGATTTTGCTGTGCCTCGCGGTAACGGTCGACCTGATCACGTAGTCGCAACAGGAGGCGATTCAGGTCGCCAACCATGACCCAGACGGCGAAACCGGTAATCGCCAGAATGATGGTGACGTCAACGGCCTGGTCCAACGGGGTATAGCGCTGCGTATCTGTTCGCCATCCCATTTGAGTGGCGACGGCAACGGCGATGCCGACCAGCACCAGCGCCACGATCAGGCGCACGAAGTCGCGTGGTTGTATCAACAGGCCGGCCACGATCAATATCGCAGGCAGCGCCAGCAGCGCGGAGTCGTGCAGGCCCTCGCCGAGCCATATAAAGCCCGTCACCATGACGCTGACCGCCACGATCAGCAGCAGATTGGCGGCCTCGGCCGAACCGCGCCAGTTGAGCAACAGGCAGCCCAGAAGGGCGGCGATGCCCGCACCCATGATGACAACCGATCCGATGTCGCCGTCGATCAGGGCGTGGATCAGCAATGCCGCCAGAGCCGCGATGGTCAGCGACGTGATCTGCACCAGCCGGCGCTGGCGCAGTGTCGTCTCGGTTGTATCAACGGTGTCTGGTCCTGGTGTCATGGCAATAGCTTTCCGTCAGATGGTTGCCACCAGATTTGAAGCGGGATATGGCTGGAGCAGGCTCATGGACTGGTGGGCCGGGGCATCGAGCCAGTCGTCATAAGCCCCGCTCGGCAGTATCACGACCATGCGTTTTTCGTCGTTCGGCCGGTGCATGTTGCGCATCAGGGCATGTGCGTCGGCGTTGATGGTCAGCATGGTGAAGCTGTGCACCGTTTCATCGTCGGCCGAACGCCACAGGGACCAAAGACCCGCGATGCCCATCGGTTCACCGTCGGCGCGCGCAATGCGTGTGGCGACGGCCTTGCCCGAACGCCAATCGGGCTCGAAGATGGCGTCGGCAGGAATGATGCAGTGCTGGGCGCGTCGCCATGCGTCGCGAAAGCTGGGCTTTTCGTGCACAGTCTCGGCGCGGGCGTTGAAGGTGTGGCGTGCCAGCTTGGCATCCTTGGCCCAATGCGGCAACAGCCCGAACAGGCCTGTGACGGCCTCGAGTGGCGCTACCGCCGAGTCTCCGCTGTTGCGTTCGCGTGGTCGCCGCACCATGACACCGGTGGTGCCCGGCCACATGTCGAATTTGCCGTCAGGTTCCTGTGAAACCGTACCGAACAGGCGAAAAAAGCGTTCGCGTTCCTTGATGGCTTGGTAGTGGCTGCACATACCCCCGCAGTATAGGGACCGGACTAAAAGAGATGCAAAGGCGCGTGGTCACGATGCGCGCGTCGGAGCAGGCGCAAATGCAAATGCAAATGCAATTGCAGATTCAGACGCAGACGCAGACGCAGACGCAGACGCAGTGTCGGTGTCGGTGTCGGTGTCGGTGGGCTCCCTTTCCCTGGACGTTGGGCTGACCTTCCGTCAGGTCCGTTGCAGCACCAACTGCGCCGCCGCCAGATCCTCCAGCGCGGTACCGACGGACTTGAACAGCGTGATGTCGGTGGCGGCAATACGCCCTGCCTTTTCGCCGCGCACCAGTTCGGCCAGTTCCGCGACCAGATGGGCCCGATCGATGATGCCGGCGCGCAAGGGCTGCACCAGGTCGCCGGCTTCCGCCAGTGCGCCGGCATAGGTGTCCACGAACACCCGCGTCGCCGCGATGGCCGCGTCATCGACTTCGCGCATGTCGGGCTTGAACGCGCCCACGAGATCGACATGGGTGCCCGGTTGCAGCCACTCGCCCAGCATCAGCGGCACCTGCGAGGTGGTGGCGCAACTGATGATGTCGCTGCCGCGAACGGCAGCTTGCAGGTCGTCGCAGGCGGTTGCGGGCAGGCCTTCGTGCGCCAGGGCTCCGACAAGCGCCGCGCGGGTCTGGGCGTTACGCCCCCAGACCTGCACCTGCACCAGGTCCGGACGCAGCGCGTAATGGGCACGTGCCATCCATCCCGCCAGATGGCCGCTGCCCACGATCAGCAGGCTGCGCGCATCCGGCCGCGCCAGGTAGCGCGCGGCCAGGGCCGACGCCGCCGCCGTTCGGCGCAGCGTCAGTGCTTCACCATCGAGCAGCGCCAGCGGCTGACCCGTGGTGCGGTCGAGCAGCAGGTAGGTGGCCTGCACGGTGGCTACATCCCGGGCCGCATTGCCGGGCATCACCGTCACCAGCTTCATGCCCAGAGCGTCCGGCGACCAGGCCGGCATCAGCAGCATGGCGTCGTTATTGCCCAGTGCGTGTGCATGGCGCACCGGAACCTCGGCGCCTGCGGCAAATGCCTGCGCCAGATGGTCGACCAGTAGCGTCCAGGGCAGGGCGGCGTGAACTTCTTGGGCGGTAATGATGCGCATGGTGGTCGTCTCGCAGGACAGGCAACGGTGGGGCCGGTGGCTTTCACCGGTGTGGTGCGAACTTTCCCACCAGCCGGGCCATGGCCCAACCCGGCAGCAGTCCGATGGCGTCGGCGAGCAGGTCGCCCCATTCCGCAAAACGGTAGGACGTAAATGACTGCAGTACCTCGATCAGCGCGCCATACAACAGCACGCCGAGCAGTACGGCGCGAATGCGCTCTGGAAATGCCAGGCATCCCAGGCACGCCAGCATCGAGAAAGCCAGCAGGTGGTTGGTCTTGTCCCAACCGGTGCTCGGAATCTCTGGGCCGAGGGGCATCAGCGACAGTGCCATCACGATGAGCAGGAGCGCGCCGAACGCGAGGCGCCACAGGCGCGTTGTGGGTTGCATAAAGTCAATGACCGGTGAACGGGTGAATAGTGGATGGTGTTGGGTGTGGCATGCGCCACCCGCACAATCGAATCTTACGACGTCGGCGTGATGCAGCGTTGGCCGGGGACACGCCACCCGGGTGTGCACAATGCCGCAAAAGCGCCTTGAATGCCAAGCTGGCTGCGCAGCCAAGGGATTTTGGCCGTAGCATGGCAGCTAGACCCGAAGCAAGAAAATTACCCAGCCAAAAGAGAACGTCGTGAACAGCACTTCATCCATCGCCCTGTCGGGCATGCAGGCCGCGCAGACGCAATTGCGCTCGTCCGCCCATAACGTGGCCAACCTGGCGACCGAGGGCTTTCGTCGCCAGGAAGTGCGCCAGAGCCCGCAATCAGGCGGAGGCGTGCAGGCCCGGGTGGAGCAAGCCGCGGTGCCAGGCCCGGACCTGGTCAAAGACGTGGTTGACCAGCTGCAGGCCAAGAATGCCTTCCTTGCCAATCTGGCGGTATTCAAGGCAAACGACAAGTTGGCGGGCGCGCTGCTCGACGTAAAGGCCTGACGCACCAAGCCCTGGCCCCGCCTTTAGCGGGCACGCCGCTGTGTCCTGTCAGTTCGTGGCAGGCAGCTGCGCCGGATCGACCTTGTTCTGAGCCATGGCCGCATAGTGCGCAGCCTTCTCCTGGTACTGCGGCATGTCCGGAACGAGTTCCGCCAGACGTGCATACAGGGCATGGAGCTTGTCGGGCGCGTCTTGCGTGAAGGTCTGTTTGACGAGGTCGCGGATTTCCAGCTCCTTGTCGATCAGGGCGAGCATCTGTGTGATGCGTGGATCTTTCAGCGCAACAAACCGTGCCAGTTCTGTACGCGCATTCGTCAGCGCGTCGCGTTCGATGTTGTGCACGGTCCGGTCTGCCAGCATGGCACGGACGGTATTGATTTCGTCGGTAATGCGTGTGCGGAGCTCCTTGGCCATCCGGTCGCGCTCGTTCAACTCGACCGTCAGGCGTTGCTGCTGCGCCTGATCTCGAAAATAGCTGTTGGCATAGGCGACCAGCAGCAGCGCGACCCCGGTGATCACGGCAAGAGCCAGCAACTCCTTGATGCGGCCCGCAATGGCGATCTCGTGATGCCGCCATTGCGCGGACAGACGCCAGAAGGCGACAAGGGCGGCAATAGCGACAGCGGCATAGGCGGCCAGGAACAGCGGCGACACCGCCTCGGGCATGAATTGGATATCTGGCAACGATGTACTTTCGGTTCCGAAGCGCCGGCCAATCTGCTCTACGGCCCAATCGGAGCGCGTCGATCCGACGCGCTCCGCCGGATGCCGGCGTGAATCTCAACTCCCATGGTTGATGGCCCGTAGCATAAGCGCTAGCGACACCGACCCGGCGCAATGTTGGCGTTGACCGCTCACGCGGCACCGATCGCGGCCATCACCTGGGCAATACAGTCATTGGATCGGGCCGGGTCGATCCACCGTAACACGCATACCAGTTCGAGCGCGGGGTCGATCCAGGTCAGCGAGGAACCTGCGCCAATGGCGAACCAGGAACTGCGCGGGGCAGCCGCGAACAGGTGACCACCCTGGTTCAGCCATACCAGGTAGCCATAGTAGGGCGCCACGTCGCAGGGCTGTTGCATCCGGTCGACCCAGGCCGATGACAACACCTGGCGCCCATCCAGGTTGCCGCCGCGCATCAGCATCAGGCCGATGCGTGCCTGGTCAAGGGCCGAGATCGATACGCCGCCGCCCCAATGGCTGCCGCCGGGCACAGACATCATGCGCTGCCCGTCGACCATGGTCCAGCCTTGCGCGTAACCCTCCCATGCGAACGGGTCGGTGCATTGCAGGGGCTGCAATATGCGCTCGGCAAACACCGCAGGCAACGGGCGCTTCCAGAGGTGCAGCAGGGCCAGTGACAACTGGTTGATGCGCACGTCGTTGTATTCGAATCGACTGCCCGGTGCACCCAGTGGCCTTGGATCGCCCTTGGGGCCGGGCGCCTGCCCGCCCTGGTAGTCGAGCCAGCGGTTCCGGTCGACCTGCTCGGGAATGCCCAGACAGGTGCCTTCCCACTCGCTGGTTTGCTGCAACAGATGGTGCCAGGTGATGTGCGCATGGCGCTGGCCTTCGAAGCCGATTCCCGGGCAACGCGCCACCACCGGTTCATGCACATCAGGCAGCAGGCCGTCGTCGCTGGCCAGGCCCGCGAGCAAGGCGAGGTAGGTCTTGGCGACACTGAACGTCAGATCGCTGCGGTGCGCCTCGCCCCACTGCGCCAGCAAAGCGCCACGATGGTGCACCACGCCGGCGACGCCGCCGCGCGGGTGTACCGGGCCATACAGCCGGTTGTAGGGCGCCGGGTCCTTCTCGTGGATACCCCAGGGCGGTGCGTTGTCACGCGTCCAGGGGCTTTCCCAGCCATTGATGGTGGCGATGGCGGATTGCATCGACCGCGACGCATGGGGTTTTGGGGTGGCTTGCATTGGCCCATTGTCACTGCAGGTGGCGCGAGCGGCGGATGGCCGGGGCCATCGCTGGTCTTGCCGGCCGCAGCACCGTTGGCGAAGAGACCCTTGATGCATGTCAACTAAACGAAGCACCCTGGCCATTTCTTTCTAAAATTTCAGAAAATACTGAAAATTCAGAAATGACCACACCATGAACCTTCCTCCACTGACACAGAAATTCGTAATTCATTTTGGCGAAATGGGCAGTCGCTGGGGCATCAACCGGACTGTGGGCCAGATTTACGCGATGCTGTATGTGGCCTCGAAGCCGCTCAATGCCGACGAACTGGGCGAAGGGCTGGGTTTCTCGCGCTCGAACGTGAGTATGGGGCTGAAGGAGCTGCAGGCCTGGGGCCTGGTGCGATTGATGCACCAGCCCAACGACCGGCGCGAGTATTTTCAGGCGCCGGAAGATGTCTGGACCATTTTTCGCACGCTGGCGGCCGAGCGGCGCAAGCGTGAGATCGATCCGACCTTATCGATGCTGCGTGAAGCCCTGATGGAGCAACCCGGTGTCGCCGAGGACATCCACGCACAGGAGCGGATGCGCCAGATGCACGCCTTCATCGAACTGATGACCAACTGGCTCGACGATGTGCAGAAGATGGACTCGGAAACCCTGGCCTCGCTGATGAAGATGGGGGCTCAGGTGCAAAAGCTGCTGGAGATGAAGGACCGGGTAAAGCAGGTCTTCTTGCCCGCGGCCCGGCCGGCGCCACTGCCGGCCAAGGCGGTCGCAACGCCGCCGCCTGCCGACCACGCCGTCCCTGCCGACCCGGCCGGTACGGCCGACAACAACACCAAGGAGTAGCGCATGAGCACGTGGGATCCGTTTGTACTGGCCCGCATCCAGTTCGCCGCCAACATCACCTTTCACATCCTGTTTCCAACCATCACCATTGCGTTGGGATGGGCATTGCTGTTCTTCAAGACCCGGTTTGTCGCCACTGGCAAGGCCCACTGGATGGCGGCCTATCAGTTCTGGGTCAAGATCTTCGCGTTGACGTTTGCGCTGGGGGTGGTCAGCGGCGTGACGATGAGCTTCCAGTTTGGTACCAACTGGCCCGGTTTCATGAATACCGTGGGCAACGTGGCCGGGCCGCTGCTGGCCTACGAAGTGCTGACCGCGTTTTTCCTGGAGGCGACGATGCTGGGCATCATGCTGTTCGGCCGCGGTCGGGTCAGCGAGCGGGTGCATACGGTGGCCACCTGGCTAGTGGCGCTCGGCACGACGGCTTCGGCGTTCTGGATTCTGGCGCTCAACTCGTGGATGCACACACCGGCCGGTTTCGAGATGGTGAACGGGCAGGCGCATGTCACCAGCTGGATGCAGGTGATCTTCAACCCGTCGTTTCCCTACCGACTGACGCACATGCTGATCGCGTCCGGCCTGACGGTGGCCTTCCTGCTGGCGGGCATCAGCGCGTATCGCTGGTTGCGCCAGGACCGGGGTGACGATGTGCGGGCCACCTTGAAAGTGGGCGTGGTTGCCGCGGCATTGCTGATACCGCTGCAGATTGTGGTGGGCGACCTGCACGGACTCAATACGCTGGAGCATCAGCCGGCCAAGCTCGCTGCGATGGAAGGTATCTGGCAGACACAGAAGGGTGCACCTGCCGTATTGTTCGCGTTGCCGGACCAGGCCACACGTTCTAACCGCTACGAGATCGCGATACCGAAACTGGCCTCGTTGTACCTGACTCACGACTGGAGCGGGGAGGTCAAGGGGCTGGACGCGTTCGGTGACAACCATCCCCCGGTGGCGCCGGTGTTCTGGGCCTTTCGCATCATGGTCGGCACCGGGATGCTGATGCTGCTGGTGAGCTGGTTCAGTGCCTGGCGCCTGTACAAGGGTCGCGACCTGGCGACCTGGCAGGCGCGGGTGCTGGTGGCCATGACATTCTCGGGCTGGCTGGCGCTGGTGGCCGGCTGGTATGTGACCGAGATCGGCCGACAGCCCTGGCTGGTGTACGGCGTGCTGACCACGGCGCAGGCCGCCTCGCAGGTGCCGGCAGCCAATATCGCGCTGACGCTGTCGATGTACCTGGTGTTGTACGGCGCCTTGCTCACGGCGTATGTGCGCGTGGTGTTTTACCTGGCCAGAAAACCCGCGGTGGCCGAGCGGCCGCTGGCGCTGACCGCCGCCACGCCGACCGGCGGCAAGGCACATGAAGGAGCTGCATGATGGACATGATTCCCGATCTGACGCAGCCCGCTGGCTGGCTGCCCCTGGCGTTTGCCGGTGTGATGGCACTGTCGATGTTGATCTACGTGGTGCTGGACGGTTACGACCTGGGTGTAGGCGTGTTGTTGCGGCGCGCCGACGATGAGGCGCAAAAAGACACCATGATTGCCAGCATCGGGCCATTCTGGGATGCCAACGAGACCTGGCTGGTGCTCGGCGTGGGCGTGTTGCTGGTGGCGTTCCCGATGGCCAACGGCGTGATTCTGGGGCACCTGTATCTCCCGGTGGCGCTGATGCTGATGGCGTTGACGCTGCGCGGTGTGGCGTTCGATTTTCGCGTCAAGGCCCAGGCCAGCCACAAGCACCTGTGGGACCGGGCCTTTTATGCCGGCTCCCTGTTGGCGGGCTGGTCGCAGGGTTTCATGCTCGGGGGCCTGATCACCGGTTTCAAGGACGATCTGTGGAGCCACCTTTTCAGCGCGTTGATCGGCCTGTGCCTGATCGCGGCCTATTGTCTGCTTGGTGCCAGCTGGCTGATCATGAAGACTGAAGGTGCACTGCAACTCAAGGCGGTGCGGTGGGCCTGGAGCAGCCTTTGGTTGACAGCCCTCGGCATCGGCGCCATTTCTATCGTCACGCCGCTGGTCAGCGAGCGCATCTTCGATAAATGGTTCAGTTTCCCCAACTTCGTCATGCTGCTGCCGATTCCGCTGATGACGCTGGTGCTGTTCGTGCTGATCGGTCGCAGTCTGCGGCGCCTGCCGGTGCGCCTGACGCAGAACAACCAATATGGCATCGGTGTGCCGTTTGCCGGTACCGTCGGAGTGATGTTGTTATCGTTCTATGGCCTGGGCTACAGCCTGTTTCCGTGGCTGGTGATCGATCAGATCACGATCTGGCAATCGGCCAGCGCGCCCGAGGCCCTGATGGTGATCTTTTACGGCGTGGTGGTGGTGTTGCCGGTGATCATCGGATACACGGTGTTTGCGTACCGGGTGTTCTGGGGTAAGTCGACGGCGCTGGTGTACTGACACCACCCGTCTCAGGGGGCCGGCCGCCACGGACCTTTGCGGGTCTTTGGGCGCTGGCAGAGCGCGCATCAGGCGGGCCTGTGCTTCCCTGGTTGACTTTGATCACGGCAACAACCAGGTAGCTGTGGCAAGATTCTACGCATGAGTCAAACCTATGGAATTTCGGCGCATGGTCACCGTGACGAGACGCCGCATCGACAACCGGTCCGGTTTGTCGTGGTCATCGACGCGGCGGGCTCGGGCGTGGCGATGCTGTTCCTGGCAACACGCGAACTGGTGGCGGAGATCGACGCCGGCGCAGAGGAAATCGCATCAATGATTGCAGGCGTCATGCCGACAGTGGGTGCGCATGGCCCTGAATGGGACGCGGCATTGCAGGGGCGCAACCCTGCGGAGCGCGCCGAGGCGCGGGTCTACTCTATTGACATCTGAGGGGACCCGGCAGTCATCGCCGTCCGTGCTGGCCTGCACCACGTAGCCCGCCAGCTAGCTGTTGGTGCCGACGCCGGTGACGCTCTACGGTCAAATAGGGTGAGACGCCGTAAGCGTCTAGCCGTGGCACCTTGATTCCGGCGCCTGTGTCGATAAAGATCGTGTCCATCATGGAAATAGGTGGACACGATGGAACAAGAGAGACTCCCTTCGAGACGAAGCTACAGCGCCCAACTCAAGGCGCTGGTGTTGGATCAATGCGCAGCGC
>Ga0209491_10000435_pt1 | contig 83214 bp, 64 predicted proteins | sample BON02_FD_187213 | JGI IMG/M metagenome (GOLD analysis project Ga0209491, IMG submission 187213) | Freshwater microbial communities from Lake Bonney liftoff mats and glacier meltwater in Antarctica - BON-02 (SPAdes) (version 2) | ecosystem: Environmental > Aquatic > Freshwater > Ice > Glacier...
AGGTGTCATTTTAAAATATATGCAAGGTTTACGCTGTAAATATACCCTTTTTTGCATTATTTAAACCTCATTTTAATCCCCAAATCGTTGATAATAAAAGTGTTAAGTGGTTTTTAATGGACGACTAGATAGTTGCAATCAATTTAAGTATCAAACAAGGCAATGCAGAACCTAAGGGTGTTTGGATTGTCAAAAACAGTGGAATTGCGCTTTACTTAAGAAAAAACATGAGTAAGCCTTCTAAATTGTTTCAAAAATATTCAGATTTTTTTCATCAAAACTATTCGTGCTAAAAAAATCTAACTGCTGAGGTCCGGAATAAAAAAATGAATGTATTATTTTAAATAAAATTAATGACAAAAATGCGCTGAGAAGTTAAAATCACAAAAGGAAGTAGCAATATTTTTAGTATATTTGAAGCAATATAATCCAACATGACAAGAGAACACTATATAGCAGAAAACAAAGATCGATTTTTAAGCGAGTTGCTAGATTTATTGCGCATACCAAGTGTAAGTGCAGATAGCACCAAAAATGAAGATGTAAAAAAAGCAGCAGAATTTATTAAAGAAAAACTTATTGCTGCAGGTGCAGATAATGTAGAAATATGTCCAACAGCAGGTCATCCAATAGTATATGGTGATAAAATAATAGATCCAAAATTGCCTACCATTTTAGTCTATGGCCACTATGATGTGCAACCACCAGACCCAATAGATTTGTGGCACTCACCACCTTTTGAACCCATTATAAAAAAAACAGAAGAACACCCAGAAGGCGCTATATATGCCAGAGGCGCTTGTGATGATAAAGGCCAAATGTATATGCACATTAAGGCTTTTGAAACTATGATGCAAACAAACACCTTAGCTTGCAACATAAAATTTATGATGGAAGGCGAAGAAGAGGTAGGCAGCAAAAATTTGAACACTTTTGTAAAAGAAAATAAAGCGCGATTAAAAGCAGATGTAGTATTGGTTTCTGACACAAGTATGTTGGCAAATGACACCCCATCTATTGATGTTGGACTTAGGGGTTTATCGTATGTAGAGGTCGAGGTTACAGGCCCAAACAGGGATTTGCACAGCGGAGTTTATGGCGGGGCTGTGGCTAACCCTATTAATATATTGGCAAAAATGATTGCAGAATTACATGATGAAAATAACCACATTACCATTCCTGGTTTTTATGATGATGTTGTAGAACTATCTGCCGATGAGCGGGCACAATTGGCAAAAGCGCCATTTGATATTGAGTTTTATAAAAAGGATTTGAAAATCGGTGATGTGTGGGGTGAAAAGAATTTTTCTACCATGGAAAGAACAAGTATAAGACCCACATTGGATGTAAATGGAATTTGGGGAGGGTATATTGGCGAAGGCGCTAAAACAGTTTTACCAAGCAAGGCCTTTGCTAAAATTTCTATGCGATTAGTACCTAACCAAAATTCTGATAAAATTACACAATTATTTAAATCTTATTTTGAAAGCAAAGCTCCCAAGAATGTTAGTGTAACTGTGCACCCTCATCATGGTGGTGAGCCAGTAATAACACCAACCAACAGTATCGAATATTTAGCTGCAAGCAAGGCCATGGAAATAACTTTTGGCAAAAAACCTATTCCTACAAGAGGCGGAGGAAGCATACCCATCATCGCATTATTCGAAACCGAATTAGGGCTTAAATCTGTTTTATTGGGATTTGGTTTAGACTCTGACGCACTGCACAGCCCTAACGAAAAATTTGGCTTATTTAATTTCTATAAAGGTATTGAAACTATTCCGCATTTCTTTGAATCTTATGCAGAAATGAAAAAATAAATACTTGTGTTAACGCCTTCTGCTATAATTAAAATTTCTTTTCTTATTGCCTTGTGATTTTGGTGCGGGCGAAGAGCTTCTATTTTCAGCCTCCGAAGATTTTTCGGGTCTAAAATCAGGCAATGTTTGCATTGTTAGCCTTTCGCCAATCCATTTCTCAATTGCTTTTGCATAGCTTAATTCTTCATCGCAAACTAGAGAAATGGCATTGCCACTTTCACCCGCCCTGCCTGTTCGGCCAATTCTATGCACATAATCTTCAGGAATATTTGGTAGCTCATAGTTTATAACACAAGGCAATAACGGAATATCTAGGCCCCTTGCAGCAATATCTGTGGCCACTAATACTTGTATAGATCCGTTTTTGAATCCTTCAAGTGCTTTTGTTCTTGCACTTTGACTTTTATTGCCATGTATTGCAGCAGCATTAATATTGCTCTTTATCAGTTTTTCTGTTAACTTATTTGCACCATGCTTAGTTCTTGTGAAAATAAGCACATTCGACCAGTTTTCTTTTTTAATTAATTGCGTAACAATTCCTGGTTTATCACCTTTGTTTACATGAAATAGTGTTTGATTAACACGCTCTGCTGTGGTTATTTCGGGTGATATCTCTATTATTACAGGGTTATTTAAAATCCCATTGGCTAATTTTTTAATACTTTCAGAAAAAGTAGCAGAAAATAAAAGATTTTGTCTTTTTGTAGGTAAGTAAGCGAGTATTTTTTTAATATCACGCAAAAATCCCATATCCAACATTCTATCTGCTTCATCTAGTATCAATATTTCTACATCTGCCAAAGATAAAAAACCTTGATTTTTTAAATCTAGGAGCCTACCTGGAGTGGCTATTAGCACATCAATTCCAGATTTTAAAGCCGAAATTTGCGGATTCGCGCCAACTCCTCCAAATATTACTGTTGATTTTATTTCTAAAAAATGAGCGTAATCTAATACACTTTCATGCACTTGAGCAGCTAACTCTCTAGTAGGAGTTAAAATCAAGGTGCGAATTTTTCTGTTTGGCTTTACGTTTTGATTGCTTAATAATTGAAGCATTGGCAATGTAAAACCTGCTGTTTTTCCTGTACCCGTTTGGGCAGATGCAAGTATATCTCGTCCAGCCAATATTGGTGGCACACTTTGTAATTGAATAGGAGATGGTTCTAAATATCCTTTTTTGCTAATCGCTTTTAGCAGGGCATCAGATAAGCCCAAAGATTGAAATGACATAAATTTTTTTTGAGTTTTGCAAATAATAAATATAGTAATTGTTGCAAATTGTATTTTAGTAAGCCACAAAGGTAAGCTATTTATCTCTAATATTTAACAATTTCAAACCAGGGTGTTAAAAAACACTCTAAAACCACTATTTTTTAAAATTGCATTTTGATTAGAAAAACAAAGTTTCGCTTAGGTATTATTTTCCTCAAGCTTTTCAAGATTTAATTCAGCTGCATCTTCTTTGGCTGGTTCTTCATCCTTAATTATCGGTGCTTTAGACATATAATCTTGATAAGATGTTTTTGAATCAAAAGGACGTTCACCTATTAAGTTTTCTAAGTCAGCCTGAAAAATAATTTCTTTTTCCAGTAATGCCTTTGCTATTTTATCAGTTTCATTTCTTTTACTGGTTAGCAATTCTTTGGTTCTGGTATATGCCCTATCTACTAATTTTATCACTTCCTCATCAATCATTTTTGCAGTAGAATCACTGTAGGGTTTATGATATCCATATTCTCCCTGCGGGTCGCTAAAAGATATATTTCCTAACTTTTCATTCATCCCATAGATAGTTACCATTCCATAAGCCATTTTAGTTATCCTTTCCAAATCACTCAATGCACCCGTACTTATTTTTCCAAAGAACAAGTCTTCAGCTGCCCTGCCTCCAAGCATCATGCATATGCTATCCATTAATTGCTCTGTTCTGTATAAATATTGCTCTTTTGGTAAATATTGAGCATAACCCAATGCAGCAACACCCCTAGGTACAATACTTACTTTTACCAAAGGATCTGCATGCTCAAGAAACCAACCTGCAACAGCATGCCCTGCCTCATGATAAGCCACTATTTCTTTTTCTTCTGGAGAGATTAATTTATTTTTTTTCTCTAAGCCCCCAATTACCCTATCTACTGCATCTTGAAAATCTTGCATATTCACGGCAGATTTATTCTGCCGCGCAGCTATTAATGCAGCTTCATTGCAAACATTAGCAATTTCTGCACCTGCAAAGCCGGGTGTTTGTGCAGCCAATTTCTTAGCATCCACATCCTTATCTAATTTTGTTAATGGTTTTAGGTGAACCCTAAAAATTTCTTCTCTCCCATTGATATCTGGCTTATCTACAGATATTGTTCTGTCAAACCTGCCTGGCCTAAGCAATGCTGCATCTAAAATGTCTGGTCTATTTGTTGCGGCCAATATTATCACACCGCTATCTGTGCCAAATCCATCCATTTCAGAAAGTAATTGATTGAGCGTGTTTTCTCTTTCATCATTGCCACCTTGCGCCATATTTTTGCCCCTTGCTCTGCCTATTGCATCTATTTCGTCTATAAATATGATACAAGGTGCTTTTTCTTTAGCTTGTTTAAATAAATCTCTTACCCTACTTGCACCCACTCCCACAAACATTTCCACAAAATCAGAACCCGATAATGAGAAAAAAGGCACTCCTGCTTCGCCTGCAACAGCTTTTGCAAGCAAGGTTTTGCCAGTTCCTGGAGGGCCTACAAGCAAACAGCCTTTAGGTATTTTTCCTCCCAAATCGGTATACTTTTTTGGAAACTTTAAGAAATCTACTACTTCTACTATTTCTACTTTTGCTTCTTCCAATCCTGCTACATCCTTGAAGGTTACATTTACTTTGCTGTCTTTTTCAAATAATTTTGCTCGCGATTTTCCTATACTAAATATCTGCCCTGCTCCTCCTCCAGCTCCGCCCGACATCCTTTTCATTAAAAAGAACCACATAAATGCTAAAAAACCTATGAAGAACAACCATTGAATAATTCCACTGTGATCTGCTCTATTAGCAGCGTTTGGCCGCACTCGATAAGCCTCATTAATATTTTTATCGATATCTTTTAGCTGCTCATAAAATTGTTTTCCATCTACCTCTAATCTATATTGAGGGCTTTTTTGTCCAAACATACTTTTTGGCGGTGTGGCATCTTTATATTTGTCATTCTCAAGCGCTTCTTCTTTTAGGAAAATTTCTGCATCTTGTTGGTTTACAACTGTTATACCGCTAACATCTCCGCTTTTTAACATACTCTCAAGTCTTTGTATGTCGATATCTTTTACAGGACTGCCGCTGGGCAAAAATAACATCACTAATAATAGGCCTAAAAGCCCTATATATATCCAATTGCTATTAAATTTTGGACGTTGTTTTGGTTTTTGATTCTCTTCTGTCATTAAAATGATTGTTTTTTCTCGTATTTATAAAATGCTACTGCAAAAGCTAAGCCAAGGTCAAAGTTAGGCATATATTTATTAAGGAAATTAAAAATTCTAAATTAAAACAAGTAATATTGTCGTTAGTTTTAAAGATTGATTATTTTTGCCTGCCAAATAGGCACAAATAAAAAAATAATTTTAATAATAAAGAAAATATGTACGGAAATTTAAAAAAGCAACTAACGGATGAGCTAGCAGAAATTAAATCTCAGGGACTTTACAAAACTGAGCGCATAATAACATCGGAGCAAGCTGCAGAAATAACTTTAAATACTGGCGAAAAAGTGCTAAATTTTTGCGCCAACAATTATTTAGGGCTAAGCAGCCACCCTAGGGTTATTGCTGCTGCCAAAAGTGCCTTAGACACACATGGTTTTGGAATGTCAAGTGTGCGCTTTATTTGCGGCACACAAGACATTCATAAACAACTAGAAACAAAAATTGCAGAATTTTACCAAACCGAAGACACCATATTATATGCAGCGGCATTTGATGCAAATGGGGGAGTTTTCGAACCTTTATTTAATGAGCATGATGCCATAATTTCTGATGCCCTAAATCATGCAAGCATTATTGATGGTGTGCGTTTGTGCAAGGCCATGCGCTATCGCTATGCCAACAACGATATGCAAGATTTAGAAAAACAATTAATATTGGCTACAGAAGCAGGTGCTAAGAATAAAATAATTGTGACAGATGGTGTTTTTAGCATGGATGGGTACGTGGCACAATTAGATAAAATAGTGGTTTTAGCAAAAAAACACAACGCTTTGGTAATGGTAGACGAATGCCATGCAGCTGGTTTTATTGGAAAAACAGGGATAGGAACACCAGAATTGTGCAATGTATTGGGCGAAATTGATATTATTACTGGAACCCTTGGCAAAGCATTAGGCGGGGCAATGGGTGGATACACTACAGGCAAAAAAGAAATTATAGAAATGCTAAGACAAAGAAGTAGACCCTATTTATTTTCAAACTCTCTTGCTCCAGTTATTGTAGGTGCTTCACTTGCGGTTTTTGATATTTTATCAGAAAGTACGTCATTAAGAGATACGCTCGAAGAAAATATTAATTATTTTAAAACAGGTCTTAAAAAAATTGGCTTAGATTATAAAGATGGAAACTCTGCAATTGTACCTATTATGCTTTATGATGCTAAAATAGCTCAGAATATGGCAGAACAATTATTAGCAGAAGGTATTTATGTAATCGGTTTTTTTTACCCGGTTGTGCCAAAAGATCAAGCCCGAATTAGGGTACAGTTAAGCGCTGCACATACCAAAGCACATCTTGATAAGGCTCTTGCTGCTTTTGAAAAAGTGTATAACAATATGCAAATAGCTACTTCTTAACAAAAAAAATGATAAATATAGATTTAAAAGAAAAAACTGCCCTTGTATGCGGAGGCACTGCGGGCATAGGTAAGGCCATTGCAGAAGTATTGGCTAAGGCAGATGCTAATATTGTCTTGTGCGGACGTAATCAAGATAAACTAATTGCACAATTAGCCGTTTTAAAAAATTTGGGAACAGGCACACATCAATACGTTGTTGCCAATTTTGAAGATAATTTATCTGTGAGTGCTGCGGCATTGCTTGCAGCAGATCAATATAAGCCAAATATTGTAATTAACAACACAGGTGGCCCACCAGCCGGCAAAGCACATTTGGCCAAAAGCACAGAGTATATGGATGCTTTTAAACAACATTTAATTAATAATCATATTATCACAAGTGCTTGCCTGCCAAGAATGATAGATAAAAAATGGGGTAGAATAATTAACATTATTAGCACTTCAGTAAAAGCACCCTTAGATAATCTCGGAGTTAGCAATACTATTAGAGCTGCAGTGGCCAATTGGAGTAAAACAATTGCTACAGAGCTAGCCCCACATAATATTACAGTTAATAATATTTTGCCAGGGGCTACTGCCACAGAAAGATTGACCAACATCATATCTGGCAAAGCAGAAAAAGCAAATGTATCTAAATTAGAAATAGAAAAATTAATGCTTCATGAAATACCAGCAGGAAGGTTTGCAAAACCAGAAGAAATCGCCAATGCTGCATTATTTCTTTCAAGCGATTTGGCTTCATATATCACTGGCACCAATATTGTTGTTGATGGAGGGCGTACTGTTTGTTTGTAACATTTATAATTTTAATTAAAATAATTTTTTAATATTATATTAATACTATAAGTTTGTAGTTCAATAATTTAATAAAAAACTAAAAATGAAAAAATCTAATTTAATTTTAGCAATGGTAATTGCTTTTGTAGGCTTAATTTCTCTTAACTCTTGCAAGCCAAAAGATTCTGATATCAAAATGGCAGTTGAAAAAGCAATGCAATCAAATCCTGATATGGCAGCAATGGCAGTAAGTGTTGAAAAAGGTGTAGTAACCATTAGTGGAGAGTGTAAAGATGAGGTTTGCAAAGCGAGTTGTCAATCAATAATTTCTGCAATCAAAGGTGTAAAATCTGTTGTAAACAATTGCACTATAACCCCTCCGCCTGCCCCACTCTAGAAATACCAACCATATCTGCTTCAGAGCAAGGTGTAAAAGACGCTTTAAAAGACTTTCCAAATATTAGCTACACCGTGCAAGAAGGTACGGTGGTGCTAACAGGAGAAATCGAAAAAAGTAAATTAATTGTTGTAATGCAAGCATTGCAGGCACTAAACCTAAAGGTAGATAGCAAAGGATTAACCAAAAAATAGTATAGAAAATGTTTCTGACTTTGTTATTAGCGAGCAAAACAACACTTTATACATCAAAGGTACTTCTAATGCAATTGTAAAAGCTAGACTTTGGGGTGCTTACAATAATATAGATCCTGATTATAGTTCTGGAGATTTAGTTTTAAACATATCTGCTCCTGATTTGCCCGTAGGTTCAAAACTAAAAATCACAACAGCAAGCAGCAATTTAAATATCAGGTCTGGCGCAAGCACAAGTGACACTATTGTGGGCAAAGCAGCTCATGGCATAATAGTTACCCTTGTTAATCAATTAAACAATCAGTGGTGGGAAATTCGCACTGATGATGGAGAACAGGGCTTTACGTTTACCCAATATTTAACTCAATCCTAATAATTAATATAAGCTCCTAAAAAAGAAAGCCTGCAATAAAATTGCAGGCTTTTTTAGTATGTCTTTATTGAAATTGCCGTCTTATTAATGTTAAACCAAAAATCCGAATTGGATATTCTGCTGTGATTTAAAACCCTATTTTGATGCAACTATTTTGAATTAAAATATTTATTTATCAGCCTTAGCAGGTTTAAAAAATTAGCACCTGTTTTTATTAAATTTTTAAAACTCCCATTTATAACAAATGCTTGATAAAGATATAAAATATTGAAGATGTTTTATAAACAAAGTAGTATATAAAAGCCTAAATTTGCACATTACTATCAATTTATATTTTGACTTTAGAAAAAACTGGCTACCCAACTGCTCCAAAAACAGAAACTTGCATACTGGTGTGTGTAGCAGATAAAAATAACGCAAAAGATAAAAGCGAGGAGTATTTAGAGGAATTAGAACTTTTGGCAAGCACTGCAGGTGCCATTACGATTAAAAAAATTGTTCAAAAATTGATACACCCTGACCCTAAAACATACATAGGAAAAGGAAAAGTGGAAGAACTTGCACTATTTGTTAAAGACAATAAAGTAGATTTAGTTATTTTTGACGATGAACTCTCACCTTCGCAGATAAGAAATATTGAAAACAACTTACCAGATATCAAAATCATGGATAGAAGTGGCCTAATACTCGACATTTTTGCCAAAAATGCCAAAACTGCTCAGGCAAGTTTGCAAGTAGAATTAGCACAGATGCAATACCTGATGCCTAGATTAACCAAAATGTGGACACACCTTACAAAACATGCAGGCGGCATAGGCACAAGAGGCCCGGGTGAAAAAGAAATAGAAACAGATAGGCGAATAATTAGAAATAATATTAATATTTTAAGGGATAAACTAAAAAAAATAGAACAGCAAAGTGAAGTTCAAAGAAAAAATAGGCACGAAAAAATAAATATTTCACTCATTGGATACACAAATGCAGGAAAGTCAACAGTGATGAATGCATTAACTCAAGCAAACGTGCTTGCAGAAAATAAACTTTTTGCCACTTTAGATGCCACCGTAAGACAATGGCAATTACAAAATGAAGAAGGAACCATATTTCACTGCTTGCTAGCCGACACTGTTGGTTTTATAAGAAAACTACCCCATACATTAATAGAAAGTTTTAAAAGCACACTTGCTGTAGCCAAAGAAGCGGATATATTGCTGCATGTGGTAGATGTAAGCCATCCTGAATTTGAAAATCATATAGAAATTGTGAACGATACATTAAAAGAAATTGGTGTATTAGATAAGCAAACAATATTAGTGCTCAACAAAATTGATTTGCTAGAAAAAAATTTGGAAGAAAATATAAAAGATTTTAAAAACAATTGGATAAGTAAGGAAAATTGGCCTGTAGTATTTATTTCGGCTAGTCATAAAACAAATATCAACGATCTTAAAAACATTATCTTAAAACAAATTGAAAACAATGCAGCTTTCAAAACAATATATAAAGGATAATCATATAAGGATTTGCGAAAAACTTGATGTTTTCGAAAAAAGATGTTTGCTTATAGAAAATCTGTTAACCTATATGCCTACAAGTCGCATTATTGCTAGCAACTTAAAATTAGCGGCAGAAAATGAACGATCACAATTTTGCGAAAAAGAAACACTTTCACACAAATTACTTGCTAAATTTAATTCCATTCAATCGTCAGAAAAAGATATTGGCATTATCGACCTTTACAATTATTTTTTTGCTCCAATTGCTGGCCAAGAGGTGGTAGAAAAAAGCACAAATGATTTATTTTACAAAGACCTTAATTGGATAGCTACAGAAATAAAAACATTAGATATAACAAACTGGCTAGAAGAAGCTGAATTATACTTAACATTAATTAAAAAAAGTACAGCAGTTACTGTGAATCATTCACTTTTTATTCAGTTTTATTACAATTATATGCTCTACTATTCTTTTCCAAAACTAGCCACTATTTTTGCTTTTGATTATCCAAAAAAAGGAAGTCAACTTAATGAAAATTTTAAAATCGAAGAATCTTTGGAACGCATTTATAATCAACTTTATAAATCTATTTGTTCATACATTTCTTTTGATGACTTATTGCCAATTAGACAAATTTCTTTTTTAAGTTTATTTCAAAATGGATTTAAAACTAATATTGACCATAAAACAGCCAACTTATTGCCAATAAAAATACTACAAGAACTAATGGCTATTGGAAGCTTTATCATATCTGATGAGGAGAGTGAAAGTGCTGCAATTACGCTACAAAAACAAGGGATAATAATACTATTAACAGTAGATGAAAGGGCCTTTGCTTGCATAACAAGTAAAGAAAAGGGTGGATATTTTTCACAAAATAATACAGAAATGCCCCCCCAAATAATCAACGCTGAAGAAAAAGAAGAAAAACCTACACCAAAAGGGAAAGCATACTTTGGATAGGACCTAACACATCATTAATAAACTGACTAATTTAATAAGCAGTAGTTACTAATTACAGCTCATCTTCATTAAAAAAGTAATCCTCTGTGGATGGATAGTCTGTCCAAATTTCTTCAATTGTTTCGTAGGGTTCTCCATCATCCTCTAATTCTTGAAGATTCTCTATTACCTCTAAAGGCGCACCAGAACGGATGGCATAATCAATTAATTCCTCTTTAGTTGCTGGCCAAGGCGCATCATCTAGGTAGTTTACAAGTTCTAATGTCCAATACATAATTATTTAAATATCTATTTTTGCGCGAAAGTAAAATTTTTATTCCAAAGATGCAAGTCTTATTTTTAAAGGTACTAATTGCATCCTGTAATTTATTAAAAATATACTTCGCAAGAATATAAAACTTATAATATTTACCAATAATTATTTAACTTAGGCTAGCAATTGTCGTTAAGGACAATCAATTGGTCGATGTTCTCAAGCGCAAGGTATGATTTATTGTAAAATTGCATTTGTTATGAAAGTACCCTATTACTTACTGGCATTTTTTAGTTTATTTGCCCATCAATTATCTTCACAAATCAAAATTTATACTTTACAAGAATGTGTTGAGTTGGCACTATCCCAAAGTATGGAAGTAAGAAGAGCAGAACTTACATTGGCGCAAACAGCGGGATTAGAAAAAGTGCAAAAATTAAGTTTTCTACCTACAGTGAGTGCAAATGCAGGTCATATTTATAATTTTGGTAGAAGTATAGACCGAGTTACAAATACCTTTTCTTTAGGAACAATTCAAAATAATTCCTTTAGTTTAAACACGCAAGTTACCCTTTATAATGGGCTTCAAAATCAGCATAATTATGATGCTGCGCAATTAAACACCACAGCTGCACAAAATAATTTAGCAATGGTTAAAAATAATATTGGTCTGCAAATGGCAAACCTATTTTTGCAAAATATTTTAGCAGCAGAGAATATTAAAATAGCACAAAATCAAATAGCACAAACTAAAAATCAATTAGAACTTATTACAAAAAGATACCAAGCTGGCGCTATTGACCAAGGGCAGGTATTTAGTTTAGATGCACAATTAAGCAATGATACCTACAACCTAATATTGGCTGAAAACAATTTTAAAAGCAGTGAAATGAATATTAAACTATTGCTTCAATTAAAATTAGAAGATGCCATTATATTAAAATTAAGTGACACCCTCAATGAAAAAAAATTAAATATGCTAAGCGCAAATCAAATTTATGAAAATGCATTAAAATTGCCCCAAATTCTGCAAGCTGAGGCACAATTAAAAAGCAGTGAGATGCTCTATAAAGTTAGCCTAGGAGCACGAGCACCCAGCATTACTGCTTTCGGAAATTTGAATACAGTGTACTCAGAAAGCGCAAAATCAATTCAAAATGTAAGGGACGAAGTAGTGCCAATAGGTTTTGTAAACAATACAGCAGATTTGGTTTCTACCGTTAGAAAAAATGGCGATATTGTTAATACTCCATTTAATGATCAAATAAATAATAATTTTGGACAATCCATTGGTGTTCAAGCAAATATTCCGATTTTTACTGGTGGTGCAATTAAAAATAATATTGTTAATGCAGAGAATAATTTGTCGCTCACAAAACTAAATTTAGAAAACGCAAAGTTGCAGTTATACAATGATATAGCCACTGCAGTAAATAATTATGAGGCAGCTTTAGCCAACCTAAATGCAGCACAAGCCAATGAAAACGCGCAAAAACAAACCTTAGATTTTGCAAATCAGCGATTTAATGCAGGGCTTATTGGATTTTACGACTTTGCAAATTCCAGAACTCTTTATATTGCTTCGCAAACCAACGTGCAATCTGCAAAATACACTTTTCTATTTAGAAAAATAGTGATCAATTTTTATCAAAATAATACATGGAATTTTTAAAAAAAATATTTGCTCTAGGCATCTTTGGCCTTATATTAATAGGGTGCAATAAAAAAGCAACCAAGGTAGTTGTGGAAAAAGTAGCAAAACACAATATACAAGAAACGGTATCTGCTATTGGAAAAATTTATCCTAAAACTGAAGTTAAAATAAGTTCTGATGTATCAGGAGAAATTATGGATATCTATGTGAACGAAGGCGATAGTATTAAAAAAGGCCAGTTGTTAGCAAAAATTAATCCCGATTTGTATCAAAGTGGTATGGATCAGGCACAAGCTGGTTTCGAAAATGCGAAAGCAGTAGAAAGCAGTAATATAGCAAATTTAGCACGGTTTAAAAGCGCCCTAACACTTGCAGAACAAAGCTTTCAAAGACAAGAAAAGCTGTTTAAAGAAAAAGTGATCTCAAAAGCAGAATTTGAACAATCTAGCAACACCCTAGAGGCCGCAAAGGCAGAATATAATGGATTTGTTCAAAGCTTAAATGCTCAAAAATATACAGTAAAATCAGCTGGTTCGAGGGTAGACGAAGCAAGAAAAAACTATAACAGAACCGTTATTTATGCCCCTATGGATGGAATAGTTTCAACCAAAAACAGCAATAAAGGTGAACGTGTTGTTGGCACATCACAGATGGCAGGTACAGAAATGTTGCGCATTGCAGACATGTCTGCCATGGAAGTGCGTGTAGATGTAAACGAAAATGACATTGTGAGGGTAAAAATTGGCGATACCGCTTTGATAGAAGTAGATGCTTATGATGGAGAAACTTTTAAAGGCATTGTATCTGAAATATCAAACTCTGCAAAAACAGCAGGCTTGTCTCAAGCCACAGAGCAAGTAGCTAACTTTGTAGTAAAAATAACTATTTTGGCAACGAGCTACCAAAAATTAATTAAATCTAATCGCCCTTTCCCATTTAGACCCGGCATGTCGGCTACTGTAGATATTATTACTGCTAAAAAAACAAATGTAATCAGTGTTCCCTCTGGAGCTGTGGCTTTGCGAGACCTCAATAACTTGAAAAACAACATCGATCAGACAGAAAATACATCAACTGGAAAAGAAAATATGGCGGAAGTTCTTTTTGTATTTTCAAAAGGCAAAGTGGAGCAACGGGTTGTAAAAACAGGACTTCAAGACACCGAGTTTGTTGAAATTTTATCTGGAATTAAAGAAGGAGAAGAAATAGTTACTTATCCCTATATGGCTATTTCAAAAACATTAAGCAATAATGACCAAGTAGAAAAAACGGATAGAGAAAAAGTGTTTGAGAAATAAATATTTATTACTCAACTGTTACAGATTTTGCCAAATTTCTAGGTTGATCTACATTACAGCCCCTCATTACTGCGATGTGATAAGCTAATAATTGTAAAGGAATAGTAGCTAAAATAGGGCTTAATTCTTCCTCTGTTTCAGGTATTTCTATTACATGATCGGCCATTTCTTTTACCTTAGTATCCCCTTCCGAAACAATCGCTATTATTTTTCCTTTTCTAGCCTTAACCTCTTGAATGTTGCTAATTACTTTTTCGTAATTTCCTTTTTTAAGAGCTATAACTACCACAGGCATTTCCTCGTCAATAAGGGCAATAGGTCCATGTTTCATCTCTGCGGCTGGATAACCCTCTGCATGGATATAAGAAATTTCTTTTAATTTTAGTGCTCCTTCCAAAGCCACCGGAAAGTTAACTCCTCTGCCAAGGTATAAAAAATTCTTTGCATCTTTATATTGAGCTGCTATTTTTATGATATGATCGTTTGCCTCCAATGCTTTTTCTACCAATTTAGGAATATTTTCTAATGCTATCAAATAGTGACGCAGTTTTTCTTTACTAATCGTGCCCCTAATCTCTGCAACCGCAAGTGCAAGAAGGGTTAATACAGAAACTTGAGCGGTAAAAGCTTTGGTAGAAGCCACGCCAATTTCAGGACCAGCATGGGTATATGCACCTGCATCACTCATACGCGGGATAGATGAACCCACCACATTGCAAACCCCAAAAATAGTTGCACCTTTTTCTTTTGCCAATTCCATTGCAGCTAAAGTATCTGCGGTTTCTCCACTCTGTGATATGGCTATAACTAAATCTGTTGGAAAAATAATTGGATTACGGTACCTAAATTCGCTTGCATACTCTACTTCTACTGGCAATCTTGCAAACTCCTCAAACAGGTATTCGCCCACTAAGCCCGCGTGCCAACTTGTGCCACAGCCAATAATAATAAGCCTATTTACGGTTCTTAGTTTTTGCTCATATTCGCGCACACTCTGCATGTGGAATCCAGCCGTAGCAATATCCATTCTCCCCCTGATAGAATCAAAAATCGACTTTGGCTGCTCGTAAATCTCCTTTAACATAAAATGCTCATATCCCCCTTTTTCGATTTGTTCTAAATTTATTTCTAATTTTTGAATAAAAGGCGTTTTCTTAACATTATCTATAGTGGTAATTTCCATTTCGTTGGCCTTGATAATCACTATTTCATTGTCGTTAAGATAGGTTACATCTTTAGTGTATTCCAAAAATGGAGTAGCATCACTCGCAATAAAATATTCTTGATTATTTTCACCAATTCCTACCACCATTGGGCTACCTTTTCTTGCACCAATCATTTTTGTAGGTTGATTTTTTACTAAAATAACAATGGCATAGGCACCCACCACTTGTGATAATGCCATTCTTACAGCAACATCGATTTCTACCTTTGCATTTTCTTGAATATCTTCAATTAAGTGTATCAACACTTCGGTATCTGTATCACTTATAAATTGATGACCACGCTCTTCTAAAGCTTCTTTTATTGTAGCATAATTTTCTATAATACCATTGTGAATTACGGCCAAATTACCCGATTGTGATAAATGTGGGTGAGCATTGTTGTCATTTGGAACCCCATGGGTGGCCCAACGTGTATGCCCCATACCTAAATTTGAATCAAGCATTTGATTACTGCACAAAGCCTCCAAGTCTGCTACCTTTCCTTTGGTTTTATAAATGTGCATTCCATCATTAATTAATGCAATGCCTGCACTGTCATACCCTCTATATTCAAGTCTTTTTAGCCCATTGATTATAATAGGATAAGCCTGTTTTGGACCTAAATATGCCACAATTCCACACATAATTTATTTTTTTAATTTGCAAAAATACAATATTCATTGTACTTTTGTATGGTGAAAATTTTGGCAATATTCTTTTCTATCCTTTTTATTCAATTATCTATCATGCCTTGCTGTTTAAAAAATAGCGACAACTACGAAGTATTGGAAGATAAATGTTGCCAAAATACCAATAATATAGACAATGAAACTGCCAATAACAATCATTGCTCTCCCTTTTTTGGCTGTTGCTCCATTGCAGGTTTTATTGTAAAACCGTTCTTTACTCCTAAATTTATTAAAGAAACAGTACAAGAAAAATTAGTTATTTTCACCTCCTCTAATTACACTTTGATTAGCAATGTATTTGTTTTTCAACCACCTAGATTAGTTTAGTCTCTTTATTTATGCCCTATATCTATGGGTAAAAATTTCTGCATTTTATCATCGCATTAGAATTTGATAACAATGACAGATATTACTTAACTATCGGCTATGCTATTCATTGCAAATATTGCGTTACAATAATAGCCATCATTCTCTATTAAAATTAAAAAAACATGAACCCATTCAACCATATGGACCAAAAATGTCAATCAAAAAATAATATAAAACACTTTTTAAGCATATTTTCTGCTATTATGCTACTCAGTTTATCAATATCATTAACTGCAAATACGCATTATACGCATACCATCTCAAAAAAAGACACTTTCGTTACAGACACTTTCGAAGTAAAAAACTTAGATTGTAACATAGACAAAAGCATTGTTCAAAAATCACTATATAGACAAAGGGGTATAAAAAAAGTAAGCCCACAAATTAATGGGTTTGTAATTACTTATAAAAGCAATAAAATAAATGCTGATACCATAATTAAAATCATAGAAAGCTGTGGCACTTGCGAAAATCCAAATGACAAGCGCTATAAGGCCAATAAAAAATAAAATGAAGAATTTATATATTCTCATAATCCTATTTTTATTAAAAAACATTTCACATGGCCAATATATAATTACCGGTAGAGTAGTAAATGAAAAAAAAGAAGGATTATTTGCGGCCACAATTGCTGCCCCAGAAATAGGAAAAACTTTTTTTTGTGACAGTGTCGGCAATTTTAATTTTAAGATTGATTCCCTTATCTCCTTTGTGATTGTGGCTGAATATAATTCAAAAACAGATACTTTTTACATCACTCTTCCTTTAAATAAACCACTCATTATCAAATTAATAGGAGTTAATAGCCTAAAAAGTATAAAAATTAAAGGCGATGGATTAAATAGTTTTATCTTAAAAAAAGGGATAAAAACAGAAGTAATTACCAATGCTGAACTTCAAAAAGCAGCTTGCTGCGATTTGGCAGGCTGTTTTGGAACCCAAGGCAGTGTAAAATCTGTTACCACCAATGCAATTACCAATGCACAAGAATTGCGCATTCTGGGTTTATCTGGCGTTTATAATCAAGTGCTGACAGATGGATTACCTATGATACAAGGCCTCTCATACACCTATGGAATATCGGCCATGCCAGGTATTTCTATCTATGGCATTTATGTTACCAAAGGTGCAAACTCTGTATTGCAAGGCTATGATAATATGGTAGGGCAGATTAATGTGGTGCCAAAAAACGGCAGTCAGGGAGAAAAATTATTGATCAATAGCTATCTTAACAGTTTTGGAGAAAACCATCAAAATATATTATTTTCTACTGCCAAAAAAAAATGGACACAAATCACAAGCGCTCAATTGGTGATGCCTGCAAAAGAAATAGACCGCAATAAGGATGGATTTAATGATGTAACCTTGTTGCATAGGCAATTGGTGTATTCTAAATGGCAATTTGGACAGCATAAATTAACAGGCTTAAAATTTACTATTGCAGCAAAATTAAATAATGAAAATAGAACAGGTGGGCAAATGGGTTTTGATCCTAAAAATCAATTAGGTAGCAGTACCACTTATGGGCAAAATGTGGCATTATATCAAACAGAATATTATGGTAGGGCTGATTGGGTTTTTAATAGCAATCAACAATTAAGTTTAATAAATTCTGGAATTTATCACAATCAAAACTCATTTTTTGGGCTCATAAATTATAAAGCTGAACAGAAACAAAGTTTTACTAATTTGCAGTTTGAACAAAAGTGGAATGAGCAAGCCCACAATCTAAAAATGGGTTACAGCCTAAGATTATTGCAAATAGATGAAGATATTTTGTTAAATGCAACCGACACTTTTAGAAACTATGGTGGCCATTTTGAACGCAAAGAAATTGTAAATGGGATTTTTGCAGAAAATGCATGGAATTGGAGAGGTGATATTTATCAATTAATTACAGGCTTTAGAGCAGATTATCATCAAGAATTTGGCTGGCATTTTACCCCAAGGGCGATGTTTAAATACGAAATTAGTAACACCTCCATTATTAGAGCATCAGCAGGCACAGGCTGGCGCACAGTAAATCTTTTTGCAGAAAATATTGGCATGCTCATTAGTGCTAGAGATATTGAGTTTAGGCAAAAACTTAATCCAGAAAAATCTGTAAACTATGGTTTAAATTATACAAAAGATTATACCCTAAAAACTGTTCAGGGATATCTAACTGTAGATTTTTATCAAACAAGGTTTCAAAATCAATTTTTTCCTAATTATGATGAAAATGCACAGAAAATAATTATCGAAAACTTTACAGGAAACTCTGTTTCTAATGGGTTTCAGGCAGATTTTAATAGCACGATAAAACAATTGCTAGAACTCAAATTTTCATACAATTACCTAGATGTTTACCGTATGGTTAATGGAGCAAAATTTTTACTTCCATTTAATGCGAAAAACCGATTTATGATAGCTTCGTCATACAAAACAAAAAACAAAAAATGGCAGGGAGATGCCAATATTCATATTTATGGCAAACAACGGCTGCCAGACACCAAAGACAATCCTGAAATATATAGGCAAGCCGATTTTTCTGATGCTTATATGACCATAAATGTTCAGCTATTAAGAAAATTTAAAAAACTAGAAATCTATGCAGGTATAGAAAACTTATTGAACTATAGGCAGCCAAATCCTATTGTGAGTGCCCAAGACCCATTTTCTCCTTATTTTGATACTGCATTTAATTGGGGTCCAATTAGAGGCAGTGAATTTTATATGGGTATTAGGTATCAGCCTTTTGCTAAATAAAAAATATTATTGATTACTAATTTTTTGCAAAAGCAATGTTTAATTGTTTTTTATATTTTAAAAAAAAAGGAGACGGGTTTTTATGCTAAAGTACAGCAGCAAAAGCCCCAACACCTATTTGCACCTTATAGTAAAATGATTGACTGTTTGTTCCATGACAAATAATGAAGATTAATACTGCAATTATATTTATTTTTTAAGTGTATAGGTTAAAATTAAATTTGTTTGTAGTACTTGGTTGTGTACCACCAACGCTTCTTTAAATTGAGGTTTTAATGGAAAGTTTTGTTCTAATGAAACCGAAAACCTTTTGGAGATATGTCTTTCAAAACTAACCCCAATTCCATATAGAAACCGTTTCTCAGTTGCAAAATCCCCATTAGGGTTAGCAAATTTACCCAAGCTCATCAATCCAGGTCTTTCGAAATTGTATTTTAAATTTGCATAAAAAGGTATCTGAACACCGTAAATCCATTTATTGTGCTGGTATTTAATACTTGGACCAAAAACTACATTGGTAAAATTATTTTTACTCTGCGTAGAAAATACTTCATTGCTAGAATTACCCACCAATAAATCAATATCAAAAACCGAAAGCGAAGTGCTAACAAATTACTACTTCGCTGCTATATGACCGAAATACAGTCCAAACAAAAAAGCCGAACATTTTCGATCGGCTTTTTTGTATGCTAAATGCACTATTTCTTCTTATCCCCTAATAGGAGGATTTACTTTTGGAGGATCATTGTTTTTGTCATTTTGATCTTCTTTTTTCTTACGCTCCTCTTCTGCCTTTCTGGCTTCTTCTGCTTTTCTGCGTGCTTCATCTTGCCTTGCTTTCTCTGCTGCTTTACGTTCTGCCTCTGCCGCTGCCCTATTTCTTAACTCTTCTTCAGCTTTTTGCCTTGCAATGTCGGCCTGCCTTGCTGCCTCTGCCGCCTTTCTTGCCTCGTCTTGTCTTGCACGCTCTGCCGCTTTTTGTTCAGCCGCTTCGGCAGCACGTTGCTTTGCAATTTCTAATTGCCTTGCTGCTTCTTCCGCCTTTTTATCCTCATCTTGCCTGGCACGCTCTGCATCTTGAGCTGCTTTTTGCTTTACTCTTTCTGCTTCATTTTCTTTGGTTTTGGCAGCTTCATCTTCATTATCTTGTTCTTCTATTTTTTTCAACGCATCTTTTTGACGATCTAACTCTGCTTTCTTGCGCGCATCTTCTTGCCTTGTTTTTTCTGCTGCTTTTATTCTTGCATCCTCGTTTGCCCTTTTTTGGGCATCTATTGTTCTTTGCAATGCTTCATCTTTTTCTCTTTTTAAGCGCTCTTCATCAGTTTCATTTATCTGCTGTTTTTTGCAACAGCTATCTTTACTTTTTAAACAATTTTGCACATCTATTTTTAAACTTTGTCTTTCTTTTTCTAATTCCACAATGCGCTCTTTAAGCCTTCCGTTTATTAAATCTAAATAATCACATTTATTGTATTTTTTATTGGTGCGTTCATCGCCATAAATTGCAGGGCCACAATCAGTTATACGAATGGTATCTGTTTTGGTTTGTTGAACTATAGCAGTTCTTTCTTTTTGCAATTGGGCTATCCTAGCATCTCTTGTTTTAACCTCATTTTGCAGCCTTGTTAATTCTCGCTCTAACCTATTTGTTTCTCTAGAAAGCACGATTAACCTATTTTCACAATCCCTACAGTTTATATTATTTTGTTCTCTGATAGCAACTAATCGTTCTCTTTCTGCCACTGTTGTTTCTCGCCTTGCTATTTCATTTTCTCTTACAATAGTTTCTTTATCAAACACTTCTTTAGTTACCAGTTTTTCAATATAAACGGTGTCTTTTTTGATCAATACCAAAGTGTCTTTCTTTATTTTAGTAAAGGTATCTCTTTCTATAATACTATCCCTTTTAATTATAGTGTCTCTTTCAATAATAGTATCTCTTTCAAAAGATTCTTCTAAAAGGGTATCTCTGTAACTTTGAGTATCATTTTTTTGCACAATCGTGCTATCCCCATTTTCTGAATTGGTGCTGCAATGTCCAATACCAAAAGCAATGCCCCCATAAATATCTGCACCTCTAAAAGCAGAGTTAGAAACCTTGCCTAAAAGTCCATTTATATTTTCTGAGCCTAAATATACAGGCCCTAATTTTAAATAAACACCCGTGGTGAGTGTTTTATAATTTTCGCCTACTACAATTGTGCCTGCCAACTCTAGTCCCCTAAACTCAAAACGCGGTATAAATGCAAGTTGAGAGGTGCTACGTAAACCTATTTCACCTTTACCTTTCAAATCTTGATTCCAATTTAATCCTAAAAAGAACCGTTTAGAAAAACGATAATCAAGGCTTACATTTAAGGCCGTGGGCAAATTGGACCTATACCCATTGCTACCTATAAAACCAAGGGCATTTACAGTATTGGCATCCAAAGTATCAAAGCCATCTACACTGCTATTGCCAAAAGAGCTTGCCATAGATGGATTTATTTTTAATCCACTGCTAAAAATCTTTTTATTAAAACTCTTGGCATCATCATAGTTAATAAACCCAATATCATTAACAGCCGCAGCTATTTTAATCAAATAGTTATTTTTATCATCACTGGTATAACAGGTTTTGCCGTCCATATATTTATTTCTATTGGCATTATACATGTATGTAAAACCAAAGTCTAATCCTAAACCTGTTCCAGCAGAGGGATATATAATTTGATAATCATTTTCTATTGGTTGCCTAATGTTGGTGTATCTTGTGTGTCCATAATTATAATCTCCGCCAGAAAATGTGAGCGAATCATTTCCATTAATTGCAAACTTACCTCCATTACCATTAAAATAAGCACCCCCCAAGCCCCTAATTAGCTTAAAAGTACCACCCATATTAAAGGTATGTTTAACTGTTTTGGAAATATTGCCAGCATAAGAAATGCCTAACTCTTGGTAGTTTTCTATACTTGCATTAAAATTGCCCATATCATAAAACCTGTTTTTCTGCAATCCATTAGAGCCTCCCATCAATTTTTGATTTGCAGTATCCATACCATACCGCAATGCTCTAGCAAATTCTCCAGTGATACCATTTGCCTGAAAACCACTTCTTTGTCTTAAATTAATGCTCATGTTTGCCTTTGGCCCAACAGGAAACATAAATGCAGGAAATTTAATATCTTGGGTTAAACTGATTTGCTTATCTCCTTGCAAATCATAATCTCGCAGCCAATCTTGGCTAAAGTTTGTTCGTCCATTATTGCCTTGAAAAGCGGCATCATTATTCTGCACCCAACTCCTTATACCTAGCGGTGCATCGTAATACATATAATTATTGAATAAATTTACCCCATGACCCCATAGGCTTAGATGATATTTATACTTAGATTCGGCAATAGATGCAGGATTAAGGTACACTCCATTTGCTCCCGCATAATTGCCAAAGGTGTTGCCTAGCCAAAGCTGTGCATTAGATGCAGTATTTAGCAAAAGTAAACTGGCACTGAGTAAGGTAATTTTTCTTTTCATGACTTCTTTCTATTTTAAATTTGTATATTATTTTAGACACTCAAAGGTTTGTATTTTGGCTTTTTATGCTAATGATTTCAATAAAAACCCTGCATTAACGCCATTATACAACTTGCTTTAAGATTATCTATTCTATTTTTGAGCCAAAAATGATTATACATTAAATTAAAATTGTTAATTTGCGCAAACTTATAACATTTTAAAAACATGAACAATTTTATTAAAATATTTCATTCACACAACCGCAATTTAATTTTACTGTTATTGGCAGTAGTCATTTTATTCTCCATTTTAGGCTTATTGTTAAAAAAACCTTGGCAGAAACATCAGAAAATATTTAACCTGCTTTTTTTAATTTCTATGGAGATACAATTTGTTTTGGGTTTGGCGCTATACTTTATCATTTCAGACCTAGGACTTAAAGCTTTTTTAAACCCTGCTGTAAATGTGATGAAAGAGGCTGCTTACAGGCAAATTGCAGTAGAACATTTTATCCTTATGTTTGCCGCTTGGATTGTGATGCATATTGGTTACATAAAAATCAAAAAATCAGATAACAAAAATGCCTCAGTGCTTATATATTACGGAATCACTTTGGTATTGATACTTTTAGGTATTCCATGGAGTAAAATAGCTTAATAAATCATAAATGAGTTTAGATTTTAAAATAAAAACCTGCGCAGAGTATGCAGCAGAAGGCAAAGTGCCCGAAGTATTATTTTTTGTAGGATGTGCTGGTAGTTTTGACGAAAGAGCGCAGAAGGTAACTAAAGCCTTTGCCAAGATACTGCATCATGCACAGATAGATTTTGCCATATTGGGCAATGAAGAGGGCTGCACTGGAGATCCTGCAAAAAGAGCTGGAAACGAATTTCTATTTCAGATGCTCGCCCTCAACAATATTGCTGTGCTAAACGGTTATGGTATTAAAAATATTGTTACCGCATGCCCTCATTGTTTCAATACGCTTAAGAACGAATACCCGTCTTTGGGCGGAGAATATCAAGTGCAGCATCATACCCAATTTATTAACCAATTATTAATTGATGGAAAAATTGCAATAGCCGGAGGTGCTTTTAATGGGAAAAAAATTACCTATCATGACAGCTGCTACATAGGCCGCGCTAACAACATTTATGAGGCTCCAAGAGAGGTTTTGGCTGCATTAGATATAGAACTAACAGAAATGAAAAGGTGCAAAACCAATGGCTTTTGCTGCGGAGCAGGCGGTGCCCAAATGTTTAAGGAAGCAGAACCTGGAAATAAAGAAGTAAATATAGAACGAACCGAAGAGGCAATAGGCACTGGAGCCAAAACCATTGTTGCCAATTGCCCTTTTTGCATGACGATGATAAGTGATGGGGTAAAACATTTTGAAAAAGAAACAGAGATAGAAGTATTAGATTTGGCAGAATTAGTGGCCAAAGCCGCAGAATTATAATGAACTATTCATCACTTTTTGAGCGTTTTAGCCCCTTATCAAAAGTGTGGATATATCAATTTGAAAGTCCATTAAATAAAACAATGAGCGATTTATTCTTGAGGGATTTGACTGATTTTACAACATCATGGACTTCGCATAGCAATAAACTGCAGGCAGATGCGGTTATTATTCACAATCACTTTGTTGTATTTGCAGTAAATGATTTAGTGCAGGGTGCTAGTGGCTGCAGCATTGATAAATCTGTTTTGTTTCTAAAAAATTGGGGAATGCATCATCACGTTAATTTTTTTGACAGAATGACTATTCCTATTTGCGTTGATGACAATTTAGTTTTTATGCATTTGCAAGAAATAAAAAAGAGGCTAACAGTGGATTATGCATTTAAGCAGGCATTTTATTTTGACAATAGCCTCTCTATATTATCACAACTAAGAACACAATGGATAAAACCACTTATGGAAGCACCTTTTCTTAATAAAATATAAGGATATGTGTAACTTATTGGCGATAGAGAGTAGCGGAAAAATTTGCAGTGTGGCCTTATTAGCAAGAGATAAATTATCTTTTTTTCGCGATGATGAAGAAAATGCTCAAACTGCTAAAATGCACACTATGATTGCAGAATTACTTGAAAAAACTGCCCTAGAATTTAAAAATTTAGATGCAATTGTGTTGAGCGCAGGGCCAGGCTCATACACAGGCTTGCGCATTGGCAGCAGTGCAGCAAAGGCAATGTGCTATGCCTTAAATATACCACTCATTGCCGTGAGCAGCCATGGCGCAATGTTTGAAAATTATGTAGCAACCCACAGCATAATGAATGGGGACAACATTCTGTGCATGACAGATGCACGAAGAAATGAGGCATACTGTACTTTATACAGTCATCAAGGCGAAGTGATCATGCCTACTCAAGCCATCATATTAGATAACATAAATTTTTTGCAACCCTTTCTCCAACAAAAATTGCACTGCATCGGCAGTGGTGCTTTTAAGATGAAAGAACATGAAAATAATAATAGTTTTATACTAGAACAAGAATGTTTAGATGCAAGGGCATTGCTTAATATTGGAAAAAAACAATTTGAAAAAAAACAATTTGAAAATATATTTGAGTTTGAACCAAATTATTTAAAACCATTTTTTACCACAGCCAAAATAATAGAACACTTTAATATATGATGTTATTTGATGATAAATTATTATCGGATGATATTTTTGAGACATCCTTTGCTTGCAACCTTCAAAAGTGCAAAGGAAATTGCTGTGTAAAAGGTGATGCAGGTGCGCCACTTTTGCAAACGGAAGTAGAAGAAATAAATAAAAACCTAGATCAAATTATTCCTTTTATGGACGAACTGGGCAAGAACTTGTTAAAAAAAGATGGTTTTTTTTTAAAAACTGCCGAAGAATTAGAAACCACCTGCGCGCCTAGTGGAGAATGTGTTTTTGTAGCATATAAAAATAATATTGCCACCTGTGGACTAGAAAATGCATATCAAGCAGGCAAAAGCTCCTTTCAAAAGCCCATTAGTTGCCACTTATACCCAATAAGAATTAGCAAAGTAGGAGAATACACTGCACTAAATTACCACAAATGGGATATTTGCGCCCCAGCATGCGAGAATGGTAAAAAAGCAGGTATTCCTCTATTCCAATTCTTAAAAACTTCTATCATTAGGGCATTTGGAACAACATTTTACGAAACCATAGCAGCATACTATCAACTTCAAAAAGAAAACTTAAATCATAAAAACAAATAAATTTGTTTAATCAAAAATCAAAACTACATTTGCAGTGCCTGAAAAATTTATTCTTTCAAATAATCTAGGCAAACAAAATCTTTAAATTTACTTACCCAAAAAAAACGATATCCTTACAGAAATCTCAAGTATGCACACATTAGAAAATCTAAATACCATGTTGGTATCAGAATTGCGTAATATCGCAAAAACTGAATACAATATACCCGAAACAGAAAAATTAAAAAAAACCGACTTAATTGCTATTATTTTAGAAAAAAATACCAGTGTAAAAGTAACGCCAAAACCAAAAACCTCATTGAGTAATAAGCGACCTAGAAAAAAAGCTGCGCCTGATGCTGAAAATAACCAAGTAGAAAAACCTCTACCCACAGAAGATATTGAGACAAAACCAGAAGAAATTATAAAAGAACCCCTTTTTATAAAAGAAAACAAGGTGGAAAACACGAATGAAAGCACAGGAATAAATCTGCCCAAAAGACCAGTGCACAATCATCCACCAAAAAAACCAGTGCATCATCATCAAAATGATAACAAAACTGAAAAAACCACTGTTTCAGAAGACACACAAGATAACAAAGAAAGAATAGCGCTTGAACAGGCACAGAAAGATAAAGACAGAGAAAAAGCAGCTCAGTATCAAGCATTTTTAGAAATGGAAGGAGCGGTTACTTCTCAAGGGGTGTTAGATGTAATACAAGATGGGTATGGTTTTTTAAGATCTGCTGATTACAATTACCAGGCATCGCCAGATGATGTCTATATTGCACCCAACCAAATAAGAAGCTTTGGTTTAAAAACAGGGGACACTGTAAAAGGAAAAATAAGGCCACCAAAAGAAGGCGAAAAATATTTTGCCTTAGTAAGCGTAGACTTTATAAATGGCAGAACACCTTTAGAAATAAGAGATAGGGTATCTTTTGAACACCTTACGCCATTGTTTCCTCAAGAAAAATTTAACCTTGTGCATGCTTCAGACAATTATACCAATAGAATTATAGACTTGGTTAGTCCTATTGGAAAAGGGCAGCGTGGATTAATTGTGGCACAGCCAAAAACAGGCAAAACCATGATATTGCAAAATATTGCCAATGCTATATCGCACAATCACCCAGAGGCTTATTTAATAATATTGTTAATAGACGAAAGACCAGAAGAAGTAACAGACATGGCTAGAAACGTAAAAGCCGAAGTTGTGGCTAGCACGTTTGACGAAAGTGCAGATAAGCATGTAAAACTTGCAAACCTTGTATTAGAAAAAGCCAAAAGAATGGTAGAATGTGGCCATGATGTGGTGATTTTACTTGATTCTATTACCCGTATGGCTAGGGCTTATAATACAGCACAGCCAGCCAGTGGCAAAATTTTATCGGGTGGTGTAGATGCCAATGCTTTGCACAAACCTAAACGCTTTTTTGGTGCAGCAAGAAAAATAGAAAATGGAGGATCACTTACCATAATTGCCACCGCATTAATAGATACTGGTTCTAAAATGGATGAGGTTATTTTTGAAGAATTTAAAGGTACAGGCAATATGGAGTTGCAATTAGATAGAAAATTATCTAACAAAAGAATCTATCCTGCCATAGATATTACTTCTTCTAGCACAAGAAGAGATGATATTTTATTAGACAAAGAAACCTTGCAAAGAATGTGGGTACTCAGAAAATACCTTGCAGACATGAACAGCGAAGAGGCCATGAACTTGATGCAGAAACACATGCGTGGCACAAAAGACAATCAAGAATTTTTATTGTCGATGAATGGATAAATAAAAAATAGCTGATGATGACCAAAATACTTATTGTAGTTGGCACTAGGCCAAATTTTATCAAAATAACACAATTTAGAAAAGAGGCCCTTAGGTTTCCAAACCTAGAAATAAAAATCATACATACCGGGCAGCATTATGATGCCAATATGTCTGATGTATTTTTTGAGCAATTTAATATTTTTCCAGATTATTATTTAGAAGCAGAAAAGGGCAGCGCTTGTAAACAATTGGCATCAATTATTGAGAAACTAGACCTATTTATTAATACTACTTATTTACCCGATTTAATTCTTGCGCCCGGAGATGTAAATAGCACTTTAGCAGCTGCACTTGTGGCCAATAAAAATAATATCTGCCTTGGACACATAGAAAGTGGATTGCGCAGCATGGATAGAACAATGCCCGAAGAGCATAACCGAATTTTGGTAGACCAAATGTCTGACATTTGTTTTGTTACAGAACCCAGCGGTATGCAAAACCTTGCCAACGAAAATAGTTTAGCAAGTATTTATTATGTAGGCAATACAATGATAGATACCTTAACTGCCTTTAATAATGAAATAGAAAATACACCTATTTTAGCTGAATTGGCTTTGTCAAAAAAATCGTATACATTAATTACGATGCATAGACCAAAAAATGTAGACACTGCGCAAGGCATTGCATTTATTGCCGCACTTTTAGAAAAGTTGAGTAAAAAAACCAAAATAGTTTTTCCAGTGCATCCGCGCACATTACAGCAAATACCAAAAGAGGCTCTGGCAAAAATACAAAATAATAAAAAAATAAAACTATTGCCACCCATTGGCTATTTTCAGTTTCAAAAATTAGTAAAAGAAGCCAAATGCATTATTACTGATAGTGGTGGAATACAAGAGGAAACTACTTTTTTAAAAGTACCTTGCCTAACCATTAGGCCAAATACAGAAAGACCCATAACTGCCGAAATAGGCACTAACACGCTTTTAATTAATAATATAGCGCTTATAGAAAAATATGTGGAAAGGATTTTTGAAGGTACATATAAAATAGGAGCTGTGCCTGAATTATGGGATGGAAAGGCCACTACAAGGATTCTGGAAAGTATAACATCTTACTTTAAAAACAACTAAAATTTATTTTCAACTTGGAGCATTCTCTAAAAATAGCTTTATCTAAACTAAAAAAATATTGCAGCTATCAAGAGCGTTGTCACAAAGAAGTGTTAGTGAAAGCGAAAAGCTTAGGCATATATTTAGAAGAAGAAGCAAACTTATTGTTAAAAGAACTAATTCAAGAAAATTTTTTAAACGAGGAGCGTTTTGTAGAACTCTATGTAAAGAGTAAAATGAATCAAAAATCTTGGGGGTCAAAAAAAATAAAACTAAGCCTTCAACAAAAAGAAATTAGCCCATATTTAATTACCAAATATTTAAGCAAAGATATAAATGCGATCGTTTTTTCTAATTTAGATAAATTGAGTAAAAAATATTTTGAACAGCATAAAAATTTAAATGCAATCGCATTCAAGTATAAGCTTATTCAACATTTAATTGCCAAAGGTTATCATTATGAGGATATTACAAAGTATTTACAGGATAATAAATCACCATTTATTTGAAAAAAAGTGCTGTTATAAAATAATCTAAATGTCATTTATAATATAAAATTAATAATTTTTTTATGAAAATTTTTTTTTATGAAATAATAGTATTTATTTTACCCCCTAATTTAACATTAAACTAACACAAATAAATAATAATATGAGAACAAATTACATTCAATTTTTAAAAAGAAATGTGCTCAAAGCAGGGTTGATAACCGCCTTAGGGTGGCTAACATCTGGCACTGCGTTTGCACAAATTTCTGGAAACTACACAATTAACAGATTAGGTACGGCAAGTGCCACAGTCTATACTTCCTTTAGGGCTGTAGTGGATGATTTGCGCGGGCTATCACGATCTGACGGTGGAGTAGCAAACAACACAGGCTTGGGAGTAACAGGAGCCGTTACATATAGGGTAGCAGCAGGTTCTGGCCCATACACTTGGGCTAATACAAACCAATTAATTATTCCTGCTATTCCTACTACATCTTCTGTGCGCACTGTAACTTTTAGAGGAAATAATGAAATAATCAACTACACTGGCTCTAGCTCTGAAAGAGCAGCTATTATGCTAGATGGAGCAGATTGGTTTAGGTTTGATAGTATTCGATTATTTTCGCTTGCAACTACCCAATGTATGGGCATGCAATTTAAAAATAATTCTGATGACAATATTGTTAGAAACTGTGTGGTTAGATGCCCAAATGTATCAACAGGTCAAACAGCAACAGGATCTATGTCTGCAGCAATTGCTTTTACAACAGATAACAATAATCTAGGCCTTTCACAATGGGGTGCAAATTCTTTTGGGTCAAACGGTTCTAGAAACCAATTTATTAGAAACTCTATTGGCGGAAGAAATGATGGCACATCTTCAGGTGCAGGCCCCGCTTATGGCATTATGATAGTAGGCGATGCTGGAGCAAATGGAGCAACATCAAATGTAATAGAAGAAAACCTAATCTCTAATTGCTTTTATAGAAGTGTTGCTTCTGCTTTTACCAATAGCAATGTGATTAACAAAAATAATATTACCAATCCTGATGTGAATACCCAAACATGGGGTTCTACCTGCATTCACTCTGAAGCTGGGCAAGCTGGTAACACAGGTAATATTACAATCAGTAACAATAAAATGTATCAAAACTATGGCACCAATCAAGGTGCATCTACTGCACCTTATGCTATTTATTTAAATGATTTTAGTTCTGGAACGGCCAATGTGTTTAATAATTCAATCTATGATTTTATTGGCACATCTCAACTTTATGCGTTTTATCACTACTCATCAAGATTCGGTGTAAGGGTAAATTATCACCACAATACTTTTTCTTATGACAACGATTTAGATCCATTTTCACCAACCGTTTATGGTTACATGAATTATGACAACTTTGGAACATTAGATTTTAGAAACAACAATCACCATATTACAAAAACTTCGGGCCTTGCCACTAGAAATAGATTTGGTGTGTATGATGCAGGCTGGGGCTCATCTACCTATAATTTTAACAACATTTTTGTAAATAGAGGTATTGCTGGAGTGCCAACGTCAGGCGATATTCACGGATATAGAACAGCAAATATCCCTACATTTGCAGCATGGCAAGCATCAGGTAGAGATATAAATGGAACGTCATTGGCTGCAGATTTTGTAAACCTAGCCACAGGCGATTTGCGTGCAAGAACATTTGCATTAAACAATACTGGCACTAATTTATTATATCCAAGAGATGTAAACGACAGCATAAGAAGTTTAACAACACCAGATGTGGGTGCATATGAAGTATTTGTAGATGCAAGCACTACTAGATGGAATTTTCTTGCAAACGGGGGCAACAGATGTGGAAACTATACAGAACCAGTAACCATTACCATCAGAAACATGAATACTTTTCCAATAAGAAATGTTCCTGTTTCTTGGCAAATAAATGCCAATCCAGCAGCAAGAGAAATAGTTGCAGGCCCTATTGCTGCAGGCGACACTGCTGTATACACCTTTACTGCTATTCCTAGATTTAACAGACCGGGTGCCAATACCATCACAGCAGGTATAGGCGTGGCGGATGACAATGTTTCTAACAGCCAATTAACAAGAACAGTAAATATCACAAAAACTCCAGAAGGTTCATTACTATCTTTTGCAGGCACACAAGGCATTCATAACTTTGGAGGATTTGATGTAACAGTTCCAACACAGCCATTGGTATACTCATTTACTCCTCCTACAGGATTAACCAATGCAGATTATGGAACAACACCTGCAAACAGATGGAATATAACAACTAATGTTAGAACAGAAAGAGCAGGAATTTTAGTAACAGGAAGCTCTGTAACTGCACCATCAGGTGCTACAAATGCTCTGGTTTCTTTCAATCCCCCATCTTCTGCAATTGATTCTTTTGTTATTCTTAATGTAGTATTTACAGACCCTTTTACCGGATGTGATACCACGGTTAGAAAAAGAATTTTTGTAGCTCCAAGATGTAATCCTAATTTCACTTTCCCAATTACAGTATGCGAGGGAAATGCTGTGTTATTTGAAAATGCATCTACTGTAAGTACAGGTAATTTATTATACAGATGGGAGTTTACTGCAAATACAGAAGACACAGCAAATAGTACAAATCCAGTATTTACTTTCCCGGGCAGTGGCAGTTATAGAGTAAAATATAGTTGTATCACATCTCCATATGGTTATGTAGATACCTTAAGCCAAATTGTTACTGTTACTCCTATTCCTGTAGTTAATTTTACAAGGGTAAATGCTTGCGAAGGCGATGCGGTAGTTTTAACTAATAGCACGGTGCCTTCAGATGCTACTTATGTTTGGAACTTTGGAGATGGGTCTCCAACATCTACAGCCATAAATGTAAACAAAAATTATGCAGCTCCAGGAGGATATGCAGTTACACTAAATGCTACTAAAAATGGCTGTGCTGCTTCAAGAACAAAAAATGTGTATCAATTTGCTAGACCTAACGCGATGGCTTTATTAGGCACAGGTAGTTGTGATAACGATGTATTTACTTTTGTAAACAATACTACTATTTCTATCGGAAACACAGGATATCTTTGGAACTTTGATGAGCCAAATGCAATCTCTACTGAGAAAAACGCAAGCTATAAATTTACCACTCCAGGAACTAAAAATGTAAGATTAACTTCTGTATCAGAATTTGGTTGCACAGATTCATTAAATACTTCATTAGTAGTAGTTGTAAAAGCATCACCAAAAGCTAACTTTACTTTTGATCAAGCATGTAGCCAAACATCTACAGTATTTTCCAATACTACCACTACACCTGCAGGAACACCAAATAGCACTTGGACAATTGAAGGTGTTACAAGTGTAAACAATAATGCTACAAGAAATCACAATTGGGTAGGATTAGGCAAGAAAAGTGTATCACTTTCTGTTACTGCTAATGGATGTACCGATATTATAACCAAAGAATTGGATGTATTAATTCAACCAATAGCTGATTTTACAGTTTCTGATGTATGTCAAGGACAACCAGCAATCTTTACTAACAAAACCACTTGGCCAACGGGAGTTATTTCGTACAATTGGAACTTTGGTGACTTAAATACATCTGCTGATGGTGCACCATTACACACTTACAGCAATAGTGTAGTAGGACAAAGAAATGTAACTTTAACTGCAAGTATTGCAGGTGGTTGTATTTCTACCAAAATTATCCCAGTTGAGATTAAAGAATCTCCAAAAGCTTGTGATTTTGATTTTGAAAAAGATTACTCAAAAGGTTTAGGTGTGCACAAATTAGTGCCAAAAGGTGGTGCTTTAACTGCCACAAGTTTTAAATGGGTATATAGCTTTGGAGGATCTGATGTAACTAACGCTGTTGGAAAAAATGATATTCTTTTCCCAATAAATGCTGGTCCAGTATCTGTAACAATGGTTGCTTCTAAAAATGGTTGCGAATGTTCTATAACTAAAAGTACAGGTCAATCCGTTAATACTGAAACATTAAATCTAAATGCAGATGTTACTGTTTATCCTAACCCAACAAATGGTATGGTAAATGTAGAGATCAACAACAATAGTAAACCAATCGTAATTGAAATTTATAATGCAGTTGGTGCTAAAATTGCTGACGTTGCTGCTACAGAAACAAACGGAATATTTAGCTATGATTTGAATGCTCATCCAGTTGGATTGTACTTAGTAAAAATTACTTCAGGCAATCAAACTTCTACTGTTAGGATAACGCTAACAAAATAGTTTTAATCAAATTAGACTAAAAGCCCCAAGTAATTAAAATTACTTGGGGCTTTTTTTTAAGCAAATTTTCTATCTAACATTGCCAACATCAAAAAAATGGTATCCCCAGAATATAAATTAGACCCGTATTCAAAATCATGCTTCAATTAAACACAACTTATGCCACAAGAAAAATTTTTTAGTTTAAACTATTTTTATTAAACCCAGATTTAGTAAATCACCATTTTCATTACACTGAGGTATTGAAAAATAAGTTTTTTAAAACAACATCGAAAAGAACAAAATGGCTTAAATACCTACATCCAATTATATTTTTAAATAAAAAAAATCCTCTAATGCGTAATTAGGGTTTAATCCAAATTGTGCTTTAGAAACTCACAAAGTGGATAAACTAATGCATTATACAGGATCGCAACATATAATAGTTCAAAAAAATTAGTATAAGTATATTGAAGTGCATCATTTACATTAGTACACCAGTAATTATCCTCTGAAATAATTAATTTTAAGTAAAGTAATAAGTTGGGCTTTATCCCAAATTAGTATTGTATAGTAATTTAATTTTATTGGGATGATTAAAAATAACTATCCAATTACTTATTTCTAATGCCTAATCTGAGATTAATTAAAATTTAACCCAAATTCTGCAAGAAGATTCATTGCGAAAATAAAAAGTGCTAAAAGTCGATGATTTAGTTTTAATACCAAATCCTTGAATACCGGATTTGATGAAAAGATATATTGTTAAATTTACGGGATTTTTAATTGCAGCAGAATATCAAATCAGTAAACTTGGTAAAAAATAGCATTAAAACACAATAGCACAAAAGGTATTTTTGAATGTTTTTATTCAGCAGCTTGCTCACCACTTTCAATTTTTAGTTTAGCTTCACCCATTCCCAACTTTTCTTTAACCTTTAGTTCTATAGAAGCTAGCAATTCATGATTGTCATCTAATAAATCTTTAACACTGTCTCTGCCTTGTCCTAGTTTAGTGCCGTCATAACTAAACCAGCTGCCACTTTTCTGCACCACTTCTATTTCTACAGCCATGTCTAAAATCTCTCCAGTACGCGAGATTCCTTTGCCATACATAATATCAAACTCTACAACCCTAAATGGTGGGGCTAATTTGTTTTTAGCAACTTTTACTTTAGTTCTATTTCCTACTAAATCTTGTCCGTCTTTTATTTGCCCAATTCTTCTGATGTCTAAGCGCACAGATGCATAAAATTTGAGTGCATTTCCACCAGTAGTAGTTTCAGGATTACCAAACATCACTCCTATTTTTTCTCTCAATTGATTGATAAAAATACATACACACCCTGTTTTATTAATTGTGCCCGTTAGTTTTCTTAAAGCTTGCGACATAAGTCTGGCCTGTAAACCCATTTTTGAGTCACCCATTTCGCCCTCTATTTCTGCTTTTGGAACCAATGCAGCCACAGAATCTATCACACAAATATCAATTGCTCCTGAGCGAATTAAATTATCTGCAATTTCTAAAGCCTGTTCACCATTATCTGGCTGTGATATAAGTAGTTCTGAAGTATTTATACCCAATTTTTCTGCATAAGCGCGGTCAAAAGCATGTTCGGCATCTATAAATGCAGCTAGGCCGCCTTTTTTTTGTGTTTCAGCAATTGCATGAAGAGATAGGGTAGTTTTTCCACTACTCTCTGGCCCGTATATTTCTACAATTCTGCCCCTCGCAAAACCGCCAACTCCTAATGCTAGGTCTAAGCCAAAGGATCCTGTAGGTATAACATCAACTGCCACCACTGAACCTTCGTCCATTTTCATTACCACTCCTTTTCCATAGGTTTTTTCTAATTTGTCAATAGTTAGTTTTAATGCTTTTAGTTTTTCAGAATTGCTCATAATATTATCAATTAAATTGTTACAATTATAATCATTATTTTTAGAATTATTTAAAGAAAAAGAAATAAATATGCACAATTTTGTAACCATATTTACCGTTTATACTAAAATTGTGGAAATATGTTGATTTGCACTCCTATAAATATTGATTACTTTCGCAACATGTTTATGCGCACATTGTTATTGGCACCATTATTAATGATATCCTACACTATCATTGGCCAAAAAGATACAAGCAATTTAGGTGCTGATAGAAATTTTGATATTGTCGGTGGAAAATACAGGCCAAAATTAGAAAAATCAGAAAAACTAAGAATTAATCCTGAATTAAAAACAATAAACACTAATCCTTTACAATTTTCTTATGACCTAAGTCAATACCAAGCCAATACCAAGAGAGCGGCTACTCCGCTTGCACCAATCTCTTATAAAAGTAAAGAAAAAGAAGATTGGAGAGGCAATTACATTAAGTTAGGATATGGTAATTTTAACATGCCATTGGCTGAGGCCTATATTTTTAACCTAAAAGATGATAAATTAATCTATGGTGCAGAGTTTAAACACCTTTCTGCTAACAGAACAAACTCTTTTCAAGATTTTAGTGACAATAAAATAAAATTTTATGGTGCTAGAATATTAAAAAACAATCAATTTACAATCAATCTTGGTTATGATAGACACTCTTTGCGCAGGTTTGGTTTGATACCAAACAATACTGACTTTACAAAAAAAGATCTTTTGCGCAATTATGAAGATTGGAACGGTAGTTTTAGGTTTAATAAATTGGCAAATAAAAGCAAAAGTCCTAAGGTTGGCTTTTTATTAGATTATCATTCATTTAATACCAATAGCCGCAGTAAAGAAAGCAGTATAGAGGCAGTGGCTGATTTTAAAATGAACGCATTTGAAGGCCAAATATTGGCAGATTTGGGCGTTATGCATACAAAAGTACAAACGGCCAATAATTTTCAAGAGCGTGTTTTTGTAGATTTTAATCCCCGTTATACTTTCAAGCACCCAAAAGAAGACATTGATATTACGGCAGGATTTAAAGTGGCATATTTGCCACAAGGCAGCGATACAGGCATTTATGTTTTTCCAGATTTGTATGCAAAATATCATTTAATTAAAGATTATGTGATAGTATATGGTGGAATAACGGGCGGGTTGGATAAAACAATGTTAAGAACACAGGTGTATCACAATCCATTTATTGCTGATACATTTAGGTTAGAAAATAGCATCAACCTATACCGTGCCTACATTGGTTTTGAAGGCAAACTAACAAAAAATCTAGAATTTTTAGGAGAAGTAAGTAGATCAGAAACAGACAATTTGCCTTTATATATAACCAATGCAGATACTTTTAGCAGTTTTAAGGTAGTGTATAGTTATGCTACAATTTTGTCTTTCAAAGCGCAATTGGGATACACTTTTAGCTCTAAATTTAGATCGTTTTTAATTGCAAGGGTAAATGATTATAATATGGCTTCTGGCAGTCCTTGGCAATTGCCTACGAGTGAAGTAAGGTTTAGGCTGCAATATAATGTACAACAAAAAATAAATCTTAGTGCAGAAGCCATTTATTGGGGTGCTAGAGAACAAAAGAATTTAGCATTGCCTGGCATACAAGATATTAAAGCATTTGCAGATGTAAATTTTCATATCGATTATAGATATAAAAAGCACTTTAGCTTTTTTGCCAATATCAATAATATTACAAGCAGCAGAATACAGCGTTGGTATAATTATCCTACCTACTCAATTAATTTTTTGGGAGGTGTCAATTTTTCCTTTTAATATTGCATAATGAATTTGATAATGGATAATCTAAAAATAGAAAATGAAGTATTAAACCTGTTATGGGAGAATGACTGCGTTATTTTGCCAGATTTTGGTGCATTAATAGCACGCACATCAGAGCCAAGTTTCAACAAACACACGCATACATTTAAACCAGCTATGCGTGCTATTTTTTTCAATCCTAGTATTAAGGCAACAGATGGGTTGCTTGCAAATACAATTGCCGAGAAATTTGGCATTGGATATGCTAGTTCGCATGAATTTATTTTATCAGAGATTGCAAAAATAAAATTGCAAATTGCAAAACATGAAAAAGTAATTTGGAAAAATTTAGGAACATTTTTTGGGGATGACCAAAAAGTATTTTTTATACCCGCAGCCAATGCAAATTTATTGCCAAGTGCTTATGGTTTATTTCCTATTACCTTAAAACCAATCTCGAGCGATTTAATTATAAAGGAGCCAGCCGATATAAAAATAAGTGTGATGAAAGAATTTTCTGATAAGAAATTAGTTCAAGTATTTACACCCGAATTTGAAAGTCCATTGCCTATTAAAAATAAAAAGTCAATATTTTATTACTTAAAATGGCCTGTGGCTGCTGCAATGCTAGCATGTATTGTTTATGCAGGTATATACAATCAAGATAAAATTTATTATACCAAACAAGAAGCCACTATTTTACCTAATTTATTAACAAATGGCGCAGTAATTAGCCAACAAGACGATGCAAAAACACTTGACACGCTAAATTACCAAGAAAAATCAGTTACAGATATTGTAGTAGCAAAAAACCTATCTAATAACACCAAAATTGATGAAATTAATTCAGATAAATTAGTAAATATCGACACTATAGATTACCCTTTATATAATCTAGCGCATCGGTACCACATCGTTGTGGCAATGTCTTTGTATCAAGAAACGGCTATTGCTGAGGCAAATAGTGATGAAACACTTTATCTGCTTCCATTAGCAAATAGCAAACTGTATAGGGTAGCTATTTATAGCACAAATGAACTTATTGAGGCAAAAGAAAAATTGACTTTATTATCAAACAAATATCCATTGGCAAAAATACTGGACAAGAATTTATATAAAAATTTATAAAAAATATGTTAAACATTATATTACAAATCCCCACAGAACAAACTTTAAATGTAGCGGATAGTTTAAAAACAGCTGTAGCCGCTAATCAAGAATTGCGCGTAATAGATCTAGCAATGAAAGGCGGCATAGTGATGATACCTATAGCAATAATGCTAGGTATTGCAATTTTTCTGATTATTGAGCGTTATATTACTATAAAAAAGGCAGGAAAAATAGACCCTTATTTTATGGCAAATATTAGAGATATGGTGAGCAATGGCAATGTAAGTGGAGCACAAAAATTATGCGAAAACACAAATACACCCGTTTCAAAAATGTTGGCAAAAGGCATTGGCAGAATTGGATCAAATATGAAAACTATAGAAGTGGCAATAGAAAATGTGGGTAAACTTGAAGTATATAAATTAGAGAAAGGCATGGCATTTTTAGCCACAATTGCAGGAGCAGCACCAATGTTGGGATTTCTTGGTACAGTAACTGGGATGATAAAAACATTTCATAGCCTAAGTAGTCAGGGTGATACCATTACTGCTGGCGCGTTAGGTGGTGGTATTTATGAAGCAATGGTAACTACAGTTGCAGGATTAGTTGTTGGAATTATTGGATACCTTGGTTATAACCTAATTACTGCCATGATAGAACGGGTGGTTTATAAAATGGAAGCAAATACAGTTGAATTTATGGACATTTTACAACAACCATCTAGCTAAAAAAAAATAGTCATGTCATTAAAAAAGAAAAGTAAAATAAATGCAGAATTTAGTATGGCGTCAATGACGGATATTATCTTTTTGTTGCTCATATTTTTTATAATTACATCATCTGTTGTAAAAGAACCCGTAATGAAAATTTTATTACCCAAGGGTGTAAGCACAGATAAAATTGTAAATAAAGTGGTGCATGTATTTGTTACCGAAGACCTTAGATATGCTGTAGAAAAGAATGTTGTAAACTTTGATGACCTTTCTACCATTATAGCTTCAGAATTGGCAAAAACTGATAAGCCAACAGTAAGCGTAGGAGCTGATAAAAGAGTTCAGTATGAAAGGGTAATGGAATTGGTAAAAATGTGCGACCAATTGGGCGCCAAGGTAGTATTGGCTTTAGAAAAAGATGGCTCTGTGCCATCTGCCAGGAAACAATAAGTTTGCTAATACCGCAGCGAGTATTTACCTTTTATATTTTTTAAGTATTAAATTAAAAAAAAATAGACAAAATGACTGAAAATGCAAAAAAAATCATAGTAATTGCGCCAAAGAGTGAGGCAGCGCAAGAAAAAGAGAATCAGAAAAAAGCGGCAATCATTTCTTTTTTTGTAATGGGTGGGATTATAGCTTTATTGTTTATAGTTGCTTTTAGCAATATGCCAAAACCCGAAGACTTAGAAGGTGGAGGTGGTGTGGCAGTGAGTTTAGGACAGCCCGATGCTGGAGGGCCTAGTGCTCAAGCAAGTGCTAAACAGCAAAAATCAAGCACCAATCAAGAGCAAGTAGATGACCCAATTATATCGCAAGACGACCCCGATGCAGTGGCAATAAAAACTCAAAAAAATAAGAAAAAAGTAGAAAACAAACCAGACCCAAAACCCAAACTAGATGAAGACTTAAGCGATATACTTGGTAGCTTAAACAAGCCTAAAACTTCAGGAACAGGAGCAGGCACCAATGCAGGCAATGCAGGCAGCCCAACTGGTCAAGCAGGTGGCAATGAAACAGGTGGTAGCGGAACATCTGGCAGCGGAGGAGGGACATCTGCTGGAAAAGGCTGGGGAATGACTAACTATAATTTAGGTGGAAGAAAAATTACAAAACAACCTAGTAATGATGATGAATTTAATGTAAATGGAACTGTAATAGTAGATATATGGGTAGATAGAACAGGTAAAGTGGTAAAAACAGATGTTGCCAGAGGATCTTCTAACAGCCCACAATTGAGAGATCTTGCAGAAAAATTAGCAAGAAAAACAGAGTTTCAATCCAACTTTTCGGATGACGATTTGCGCAAAGGAACAATAACATTTACATTTAAAATTTAATAGCGCCAAGGCAAGGTATTTTAGGGTTAAAAAGGGAATTAAAAAATATATAAAATTTTTCTTGCAAAAATGGGATTAGGTTTTTACTTTTGCATCCCTTTTAAGGAAAACATTCCTCAATAGCTCAGCTGGTTAGAGCGAGTGACTGTTAATCACTAGGTCCCTGGTTCGAGCCCAGGTTGGGGAGCCCACAAAAACAAAGCCTTTCAGAGATGAGAGGCTTTTTTTGTATCGGTTTCAATTTTTGTTATCCTTCTTCCACCTAAGTTACAGAAATGGTTACATTAACAATTTTTACACTTTTTATTTCGGATAGGTGTTAAAAAATTGAGTCTTGAGTCAAGTTCTTTTCCTTTACTAAACGATTGAAGATGTAAAACTGGGATTAAATTATCTGCTTTAAAATAGCTATTCTCGATGTATATTCTAATACTCTAGCAAAATTGGTAAAGGTGTTTTAATCTACCGTGTTATTTTTTGTTAATCCAATAATTTCATAACAAAGTTTAAAAACCAATAAATTAATTATTTTTGCATCCATGTCTCAATTAAATAATCCATTGCATGGTTTAACCCTGAAAGCCATTTTAGAACATTTGGTAAAAGAGTACGGATGGGAAAAATTGGGATATCAAATTAAAATTAATAGCTTTAACCAAAATCCTTCAATTAAATCTAGCTTAACATTTTTACGAAAAACACCTTGGGCACGCGATAAAGTAGAGCAACTGTATTTAAAAAGCATAAAAAATAATGCCAAAAAATAACTTTTTGCCGATAAATTTTAAGCATCCTATATGTTTAGTATGAACTACAAAAGACACTCAATTTTTTCAAAAGGCCCATTATGGTTCTGCACATTCAAATTTCTCTATTTATAATACCCTTTTTGAAACACAATTGAATAGAAGTTTGCAACACTTCCCAGCGAAAAGTGCGGTTTAGCGAAAAGCACGGATAGCATAAAGTGAGGTATGACGTAAAGCACTGCCCAGCGAAAAGTCATTCTGAGTGTTGCGCCTTAGCGCAATGTATCGAAGTAGGCTTGAGCGGTGAAAATTCCAATTTACTCTGGTTTCGATACATTTTTATTTCGCTCATCGCTCATAAAAACACTCAACCTAACGTAAAGTGCTGCCCAGCGCAAAGTGCGGTTTAGCGAAAAGCACGGGTAGCATAAAGTGAGGCATGACGTAAAGCACTGCCCAGCGAAAAGTCATTCTGAGTGTTGCGCACTAGCGCAATGTATCGAAGAAGACTTAAGCGGTGAAAATTTCCACTTGCTTTACTTTGGTTTCGATACTTTTTTATTTCGCTCATCGCTCATAAAAACACTCAACCTGACGTAAAGGGTTGCCCAGCGCAAAGTGTGGTTTAGCGGAAAGCACAGATAGCATAAAGTGAGGCCTAACGTAAAGCACTGCCCAGCGAAAAGTCATTCTGAGTGTTGCGCACTAGCGCAATGTATCGAAGAAGACTTAAGCGGTGAAAATTCCAATTTACTCTGGTTTCGATACATTTTTATTTCGCTCATCGCTCATAAAAACACTCAACCTGACGTAAAGTGCTGTCCAGCGCAAAGTGCTGTTTAGCGAAAAGCACGGATAGCATAAAGTGAGGTATGACGTAAATCAATACCCAGCGAAAAGACATTCTGAGTGTTGCGCACTAGCGCAATGTATCGAAGAAGACTTAAGCGGTGAAGGGTTTAAGACGCCATAATTTGAAAAATACAACAGCAACTTTTTAAAGATCAAACTTGATTCCTTGAGCCAAAGGCAAACTATCACCATAATTGATGGTATTGGTTTGTCTGTGCATATATGCTTTCCATGAATCTGAGCCAGATTCTCTGCCACCTCCAGTTTCTTTTTCGCCACCAAAAGCACCACCTATTTCAGCTCCACTTGTGCCAATATTTACATTTGCTATGCCACAATCTGAGCCAATATTACTTAAAAACATTTCTGCCTCTTGTACATTATCAGTAAAAATAGCTGAGCTAAGCCCTTGTTTTACGTCATTTTGCATGGCAATGGCTTCTGCTAGATTTTTATATTTCATTACATAAAGAATGGGTGCAAAGGTTTCGTGTTGCACCATTTTATACTGATTTTTTGCCTCCACAATAGTCGGCAACACATAACAGCCAGACTCATAACCTTTGCCACTAAGCACTTTTCCACCATAAAGCAGTTTTCCACCCTCTTTTTTCACAGCAGCAATTGCATCTAAATAACTGTCTACAGCTAGGGTATCTATAAGTGGGCCACAATGATTTTTTTCATCAAGCGGATTGCCAATACTAAGTTGCTTATAACCTTTTACCAATAATTTAATTACTTTGTCATACTGCGATTCGTGCACAATTAAGCGTCTTGTGGTCGTGCAGCGCTGCCCAGCGGTGCCCACAGCGCCAAAAAAAGTAGCTTTTATCGCCATGTCTAAATTGGCAAAGGCTGTAATGATAATGGCATTATTTCCACCCAATTCTAATAGAGATTTGCCTAATCTTTTGCCTACAATTTCTGCCACTATTTTTCCCATTCGCGTACTTCCAGTGGCAGAAATGAGGGCTATTCTGCTGTCTTCTGCCATTTTTTGCCCTATTTTATAGTCGCCATTTATGAGTGTAAACACTCCTTCGGGTAAATTATTTTTTACCAAAACATTACGCAGTAATTGCATACAAGCTATGGCCGATAAGGGTGTTTTTTCTGATGGTTTCCAAATACTGACATTACCGCATACTGCTGCTATCATTGCATTCCATGCCCATACAGCCACCGGAAAATTAAATGCACTAATAATACCTACTACACCAAGCGGATGCCATTGCTCATACATTCTATGATTGGGTCGCTCGCTATGCATAGTTAATCCATAAAGCTGCCTGCTTAGCCCTACAGCAAAATCGCATATATCAATCATTTCTTGCACTTCGCCCAAACCTTCAGAAAGGCTCTTACCCATTTCATAAGAAACAAGGGTGCCTAGCTGAGTTTTATTTTGGCGAAGCAAATCGCCAAATTGTCGCACAATTTCACCACGCTGCGGTGCCGGTATTTTTTTCCACTCTTTGGCAGCAGATGATGTCCTTTTTAAAATGGCCTCATATTCTGTTTCGCTGGCAAAAACAATGTTTGCAATGTGCTGCCCATCAACAGGACTTATAATTTTTTTTGTTTCTGTATTTAATGCCGTAATCCACGAATTACCAGTAAAAACGCTCTCATTATTGGGTTTTATACCCAAGTTTTGTAAAATCTCTTTGATGTTTTTTGAAATTGCCATTATGTGCAAAGGTAATAGCAGGAGTTCAATTATCCCAGATTCCACAATATATAAATCTTTTATAAATTTTACAGCAAAGTTTTTACCCAACAACAACAAAAAATCCTGTAATACAATTACAGGATTTAGTTTTTTATTACCTAATTCTTAATCTAGTCGATAATATTTAGTTTCTGTTTTGTCATAGAAAAAACTTATGTCTTTATATTTTTTAAAATAATTTCTGAGTTCTTTTGGATCATTAAACTGCTCTTTTATATTTTCAGTAACTTCAGATAAGGTAAACATGCTGCCAGATTTGGATCCTTCAAATTTATAGAAATAATATTTTGATATTTCTTTTCCTTCTTTTGGTTTTTCGTAGGTGATTAAAAAATCTGTTTCATCAATTTTTATTATATAACCAATATAATAATAAACGCTTGTGCCTGTATTGCTTTTTTCTTTAATAAGGTATGTTTTTGATGTTTCTTTTAGAAGCTCATAGGTGTATGTTGTAGACCCTTTTTTCTCATAATTTCCAAAATAGGCCTCATTTACTTTCTCAGTGGGCTGGTCTTCGAAGGTTACTTTAGAACTGTATGGGCAACCCATAAATAATAGTGTACTGCTAAGTAAGCAAAAGATGTAAAAATGTTTTTTCATGATGTTTTATATTTTTGATTTATATAAGGCAAAAATAGCCTCAGCCTAAAGATGTATCAATACGAAAAAGTTCGTATATTTTAGTTAGTTTTGCACTATGCAATTAATATCTATTGTGGTACCTTGCTATAATGAAGAGGAGGTTTTTGAAACCACCCATAAAAAGCTTTCTGAGGTATTGCAAACCATCACTAGTAAATATGATTATGAGATTATATATGTAAACGATGGTAGTAAAGATAAAACCCATCAATTGGTAAAAGAAACAGCCCTGAAAGATAAAAGGATAAAACTAATATCATTTGCCAGAAATTTTGGCCACCAATTAGCAATCACTGCTGGTTTAGACCATTGTAAAGGCGATGCTGCAGTAGTAATTGATGCAGATTTGCAAGATCCTCCCACAGTAATCTTAGAATTTATAAACAAATGGGAAGAAGGTTTTGATGTTGTTTTTGGCAAAAGAAGAGAAAGGGCAGGCGAAACACATTTTAAACTTATTACTGCAAAATATTTTTATAAAATTATAAATAGGCTCTCTGATGTAGAAATTCCAATTGATACTGGCGATTTTAGGCTTATGAGCAGAGCAGCCCTCGATGAGTTTTTAAAAATGCGTGAGCTCTACCGTTTTGTTAGGGGTATGGTTGCTTGGATAGGATTTAACCAAACTTATGTGCTATACGACAGAGAGGAACGATTTGCTGGAGACACAAAATATCCATTGAAAAAAATGCTAAAATTGGCAAGTGATGCCATTTTATCTTTTAGCAATATCCCTTTAAAAATAGCTACTTTCTTAGGTTTTATTACTTCTGTGATTGCATTTATCGGAATTATTTATGCCTTATATATGCGTTTGTTTACAGAAAATTACGAGCCAGGCTGGACCATGCTAATGCTATCTGTATTGCTAATTGGGGGCATTATTTTAATAGTATTGGGTATTATTGGTGGGTATATAGGAAGGATATATGGAGAAATTAAAAAAAGGCCCCTTTATATAGTAAAAGACAAAATGGGTTTTTAATAAAATATGAAAAAAATAGGTATAATAGGTGGCGGGTATACAGGCCTTAGTTTAGGCTATTACTTATCGAAAGCAGGTTATGAAGTAGAAATTTTTGAGCGAGATGCAGAAGTGGGCGGCTTGGCAGGATGCTTTGAAGTTGGCGGTGTAGAATTAGAAAAATTTTACCATCATTGGTTTACAAACGATAAGCATGTGATGAATTTAATCAAAGATTTAAACTTAGAAGACCAAATATTAATAAGGCCCACACGCACAGGGATGTATTATGCAAATAATTTTTTTAAACTCTCTTCCCCTTTAGATTTATTAAAATTTAAAGCAGTTCCCTTCATTAGTCGCATTAGGCTAGGTTTTGTGGTTTTGGCGGTAAGAATGGTTAAAGATTGGAAAAAACTAGAATCAAAAACTGCGATAGAATGGCTTAAAAATATTTGTGGGTTAAAGGCATATCAAGTAGTTTGGGAGCCATTGCTCAAGGGCAAATTTGGAAGATATGCAACAGAAATTTCTGCAGTTTGGTTTTGGAATAAATTAAAATTAAGGGGTGGCAGCAGAGGCGAAAAAGGAGCAGAAAATTTGGCTTATTTTAAGGGAGGATTTGCAAAACTAGCTACAAAAATAAAAGAAGAAATTATTAATAATGGGGGTATTATTCATCTGAATACACCTGTATCAGTTTTAGAAAACAATCACAGTATTGTAGATAAAAATGGTATTCAAACTCAGTTTGATAAAATTATAATGACAACGCCATTGCCTATCACCGCAGATTTGTTGTATAAAATTGCTCCATTATATTACTTAGATGAGTTAAAAAGCATTAGTTATATTGGCAATGTTTGCCTTGTGTTGCAATTATCAAAAAGCCTATCTGATATTTATTGGCTAAATGTAAATGACCCCGATTTTCCGTTTGTTGGCATTATAGAACACACTAATTTTGAACCTAAAGAAAGCTATCAAGGCAAACACATTGTGTATATGAGCAAATATTTGCCAACAGACGAAGCCATGTATAAGATGAAAGACAAAGAAGTGTTAGATTATGCATTGCCATACATTCAAAGGATGTTTCCTGATTTTGATAGCAGCGCTATTTTAGATTATCATGTATGGCGCGAACCTTTTAGTCAACCACTTGTAGTAAAAAACTACAGTACTTTAATACCAAAATGGAAAAGCCCGATAGAAAATATTTACATTAATTCTATGGCACAAATATACCCAGAAGACAGGGGCACAAACTATGCAATAAGAGAGGGCAAAAAAATGGCAGATGCCTTTATCTCAAATCAGTTGTAAAATACTAAAATGAATCAGCGCGAATTATTTTTTGCTCATTTAGGCCAAACCTCTGATAATCCTCTTGCCATTCAAATAAAAAAAGCAAAAGGCTGCTACTTTTGGGATAGTAGAGGTAAAAAATATATTGATTTGATATCAGGTATTTCTGTTAGCAGCTTAGGACACTGTAATTCAAAAGTAGTAAAAGCCATACAAAAACAAGCAAGCAAATACTTGCACACTATGGTTTATGGCGAACATATACAAGCACCCCAAGTGCAGCTAGCCAAAGCATTGTGCGAAATATTGCCATCACAATTAGATAAAGTTTATTTTGTAAACAGTGGGTCAGAAGCGATAGAAGCTGCCATGAAATTGGCTAAAAAAAAGACGGGTAGAAGCCATTTTATAGCCCAAAAATATAGCTATCACGGCAGCACACATGGCGCATTGAGCCTAATGAGCGATACTTATTTTAAAGAAAAATACGAACCACTTTTGCCCGATATTTCTTTTATTGAGCAAAATAATATGGCTGATGTTTCGCAAATTACCTCTAAAACAGCTGCCGTAATCATCGAACTTGTGCAAGCAGAGCGAGGCATTTATACAGCAGATTTAACATACATCAAAGCCATCAAGAAACGCTGCGAAAAAATGGGATGTTTGCTAATATTAGATGAAATACAATCTGGTATGGGCAGAACGGGAAAGTTTTTTGCCTTTGAACACTTCGGTATTGTGCCAGATATATTGGTATTGGCAAAAGCATTTGGGGCAGGTATGCCATTGGCTTGCTTAGTGGCAAATAATACCTTATTAAACTTGTTTACCAATAATCCTCCTCTTGGACATATTTCTACATTTGGCGGCCATCCAGTAAGCTGCGCAGCTTCACTTGCAGGGATGCAGCTTTTAAATAAGAACAATTGGGTAGCACAAGCAGATGCAAAAGGTATTTTATTTAAGAAAAACATACAGCACACTGCTATAAAAGAAATCCGGCAAATAGGCTTATGGCTAGCCATAGATTTTGAAGATAAAGATTTTAATCACTTGGTTATTGACGAGTGTATTGCAAATGGCATACATGTTGATTGGTTTCTATTTAATGAAACATCTATGCGAATAGCTCCACCCCTTATTATAAAAGAAAATGAAATAAAATTAACTTGTAAAAATATTGTTAAAATAATAGATAGAATGTATGAAAAGTATAAAAATATTGCTGCCGTCAATCCTTAGTTTACTTTATGCAAGTAAACGCAATAGCCTTATCTTCTGCTTTGCAATAATTAGTATTGTTGCTTGTAAAAAAGATAAAAAGGAGATAGAAATTGCCATCAATACTGGTGCAGATAATGGACAAGCAGAAACCGAAATGAATGCGTTATTTTTATGTGGCAATGATTTTGCAAGTATTTACAAAACCAATGATAGCGCTAAAGTAATTCCAGCTGCCACCAAAATAATTGTATTAGACAGTAATTTTAATACCAATGATGGTATTCATTTTATAATAGACTTTGGTCTTTTAGGTGCTAAATCTCCCTTTGGCATGCTTTGCTTAGATGGCCGGTACCGGGCTGGAAAAATTTATGGCATATTGAGCAAACCATTTATGGAGATAGGCAGTGTGCTTACTTTAATGGCCTTAGACAGCAACCAATATCGCAGTGGCAATGGGAAAGACATGTACCACATCATTGGCACAAAAAGCATTACAAGAACAGCAGACAATCAATGGGAAGTTAAGATAAATGATGCCAATATAATTGATAATGCCAAAAAAGTAATTTTGTGGAGTTGCAACAGAGTGATTACAAAAACAAAAGATGCTGGTATTGGTGTGCAAGGAGATGTTTTTTCTATTACGGGCAGTGGCAGTGGCACTGCTAAAAGCGGTGAAAAATTTACTGTAAACATTATAAAAGAATTAATAAAAAACATGAGCATTGGCTGTGCAAGCACTTTTATAGATGGCGTTATAGAGATAAAAAATATTGATAAAAATGCAACAATACTATTAGATTTTAATCCCTATAATGATGCAGCATGTGATAGGGTGGCAAAAGCAACTATTGGCAAGCGTGAAAAAATATTTTATATTCTGTAAAAACGCATTTTATATAAAAATTGGTTTTTCTTTGCGCCACAAAATATTAGCAGGCAAATGAAACAATATCTTATTATCTTATTAAAAGGAATGGCGATGGGCGCAGCAGATGTGGTACCTGGTGTGTCTGGAGGCACTATTGCATTTATTGCAGGTATATATGATAGGCTCTTGTCTGCCATTAATGCTGTTAACTTTTCTTTAATAAAACTTTTTAAAACACAAGGGATTACAGCCGTTTGGAAAAAAATAGATGGCAATTTCTTAGCATTTTTAATACTGGGTATCGCTACAAGCATTATTAGTTTAGCAAAACTAATGACTCATCTCCTCACCAATCAAGCTATATTGACATGGGCATTTTTCTTTGGTTTAATCATTGCAAGTATATTATATGTGGGCAAGCAAGTATCATCATGGAATTGGCAGGCCATTTTGGGATTAATGGGCGGCACATTGCTGGTTTTAGCCATTTCATTAATGCCACAATTAGGGGATTCTAACTCATTGTTATATATTTTTATATGTGGTGTAATTGCCATTTGTGCGATGATTTTGCCTGGCATTTCTGGCAGTTTTTTATTGCTCATTCTTGGCGCTTATCATACCATATTAGCAGCGTTAGTAAATAGAGATATTATAATTTTAGGTACATTTATAGCAGGTGCAGCAATCGGCTTATTAAGTTTCTCTCGCTTTCTAAAATGGATATTAGACCATTATAACAATACCACTATTGCGGTTTTGACTGGTTTTTTAGTAGGCTCACTTTATAAAATATGGCCTTGGAAAACAACTACCGAATTTAGAATAAACTCTCATGGAGAAAATGTTCCATTTATTCAAAAAAACATATGGAGTGATGAGCAGTTAATCCTGGCAATAATCGCAGCCCTTGGCGGATTTTTACTAATCTATTTAATAGAATTTATTGCAAAAAAATTGAATAAAAAAGATTAGAGATTAGCAGCATACTGTTCCCATTGCCAAGCACTTTTAAGGCTTTCTGCCAATGTTCGTTTTGCTTTCCATCCCAATAGGTTTGCTGCTTTTTCTACATCTGCCCATACTGCCACTACATCACCTTCTCTTCTTGGCCCAATGCTATAATTAATTGTTAAACTATTTATTTTTTCGAATGTATTGATTATTTCTAAAACAGAATTGCCCTTACCTGTTCCAATATTAAAAACTTCAAAATCTTTAGGTGTTGCCAATTGGTATTTTAATGCCGCCAAATGAGCTTCTGCCAAATCCATTACATGAACATAGTCTCTAATATTAGTGCCGTCTTTTGTAGAATAGTCATTTCCGTTTACCACTAATGCTCCTCGCTTGCCAATAGCAGACTGGGTGATATAAGGCACTAAATTATTGGGCACACCCAAGGGCATTTCGCCAATAATGGCAGACTCATGCGCGCCAATGGGATTAAAATACCGCAATGCAATACTGGATATTTTGGTATCTTTAATAATATTTTCTCCCATTTGTTTGGTAGCACCATAGGGAGAGGTGGCCAATTTTACTAAAGAGTGCTCTGTAACAGGCAAAAAGTCTGGCTCGCCATAAACAGTGCAACTGCTGCTAAATATTAAATTGCGAATATTTTGCTGTTGCATACAAGAGAGGAGTGAAATTAATCCGCCAAGATTATTTTTATAATATTTTAATGGGTACAGGACTGATTCGCCTACTGCTTTGTAAGCTGCAAAATGAATAACCGCTTGAATATTTTCTTTTTTTAAACAATCAATTAAAGCACTTTCGTTAGCAATATCAATTTCATAAAATGCAATGGTTTTTTGGCAAATTTTTTCTATTCTATCCAATACATTTTTATTGGAATTACTCAAATTATCTGCAATAACAGGTTCAAAACCAGCATCGGCAAGTGCAACCACTGTGTGCGAACCAATATAGCCTAGGCCGCCCGTTACTAAAATTTTATTTGCCATTTGATGCTACAAATATAAGTGATAAGGTATACAAAGGAAATGCTATTTGAATAGGAATTTAAAATTAACTTATAATGCAAATTGTTTTATATAAAAAACCATCTTCAAGGTATAAAAACTTAGCGCTTTGTAAAACATTCTACTTTTCTTAAATCATCATTTATGTAATTCATAACTACAATTGTGTAACAAAGCAGGCAAATTATGTATTTATATTTGCAGTGCAAAAAAGATATTCCTGTTATATAAAAAACTAACAGATGAAAATAAGTTTAGCATCAAAGAGTAAAAACTTAAAAATACCTCTAATAAGTTGGGATCTAAAAAAAAAAGTCATGACACGAAAAAACAAATCAAATATCCTACCAAACAAGGACTCAGAAAGCAGCAAGCGGATTAATTTTCCTGGTTATCAACCCTATCCAGTAAATGAGGATATTTATAATCACGATAAAGAAGAACAAGATATAGACCCTGAAAACATTACTAAACTAAAAAGTAATAACCAAAAAGTTGGGACAAGAAATGAAAAGGATTTTGAGGAAGATATGTCGGGCGATGATTTGGATGTGCCCGGCTCTGACCTAGATGATGAGCAAGAAATTGTAGGAAGCGAAGATGAAGAAAACAATTACTATAGTTTGGGTGGAGATAATCACAATGATTTAGAAGATAATGGTTAAAAAGATATGATAATTCAAATAAATACAGGTAAAACCTTATTTAAGAATAAAAAAACACAAGATTTTTTTACCGTTCAAATTGAAAAATATTTAAAAAGATACGCATCACATATTACCCGAATAGAGGTATATTTAAAGGATGAAAATGGAATTTTACTCAATAATTTATCAAATGAAAGTTGGGTAATACTTTCTAAATCTGACTACGAAATAAAAAACAAAATTGCAGAAACTGGAAAACAACTAAAAGATTGGAAGATTGAATTTAACAGGGGTTTTCTTACTGGTCTTAATGATGCTTTCTCTATTACAGACGAGCAGCGCAATGCTTTTAATAAAATAAATACGAAAAATTCAGAAATAATTAAACCACTTTTAAGAGGTCGTGAGATAAAAAAATACGGTTATTCCTTTAATGATAAATATGTTCTTTTTCCTCATAACGGAACTAAAGAAAAAGACCGTATTCAAGTAGAAAGTGACTATCCAGCTATTTACAAGCATCTCTTAAAATATAGAGATAAAGAATCAGAATTAGTAAAACCTAATAATAAAGGAGAAATCCAAACTCTTATTGATAGATCGGACCAAGGTCAACATTGGACTAACTTGCGAAATTGTGCTTACGTTGATGCATTTGAAGGTGAAAAACTTGTATGGCTTTCTATCTCTGACAAGCCTGCTTTTGCATTTGACAACAAGGGTATGCACGTAACAGCACCAGCATATATAATGACAAGTCATTGCAATAAATATTTGATGACAGTTTTGAATTCCAAAACAATGGAATGGTATTTAGATAAAGTTTCATCTTCAACAGGTGTTGGAACAAATCAATGGTCAAAAATATTTGTAGAACAATTGCCAATCCCTGAATTGTCTGAAGCAGCAAGAAAACCCTTTGAGAATATTGCAGAATATTTAATCTATCTAAATGAACCAACACAAGAGGCTGTTTTAGAAAAAGCAAGTAATCAATCCGTAAGTCAAGTTTTTGAAGACTTGGCGAATATGATGGTGTACGAACTCTATTTTGGTGAAGAGATGAAAGCCAAAGAAATAGATGTGTTGCAATTTGTAACCGAAAAAGCTTTCCCAGATATTACCAAAGCAGAAGACCCAAAAGCCGTTATCCAAAAAGTGTATTACGAGTTGCAACAAAAAGACAATGCTATTCGCAACCGTATTTTGGTAGCCAGTAGCAGAAGTGAAACCATTGCAAGAATTAACGCAGCAACGAGTTAGTTATGAAACTACACGAACTACATATAAGCAACTTTAAGTTTTTCCCAAAGCAAGACCCTAAAAGCCCTTTGCTAAAAATAGATGGAAAAAACTTATTGGTTTACGGTGAAAATGGAAGTGGTAAATCCACCATTTATTGGTCAATCTATACTTTGCTTGAAAGTGCGTTTAAAATCAACGAATTTGATGTAGAGAAATATTTTGTAAAAGGAACTGAATTTGGTTTGGTAAACATACACGCAAAAGCTAACCAACCTGCTTTCATCAAAATGATTTTGAAAGACAATGCAGGAAATCCTATTGAATATTATGTTGATGGAAATGTAAACAACATTGTCGCCAATATGGGAAATTCAGCTATTCGTGAAAGCGGTATGGCAAGTGATTTTATCAATTACAGAGTAATTTTTAGGTTACACAATCTAAAACATTCTAAAGAAAATAATCTTTTCGGTTGGTTTGAAGATGAGATTTTTCCATACATACTTATTGCGAGTATCAACAGTACAAAAAGTGTTGGTGATGTTTTAAAAGAGTTAAAAAAAGGTCCTGCTAAAGTCAAAGACTTTGATGAAATTGATAAAATGGTGTTTTCAAATCCTACAATGCAACACCACGCAGAGGAAGCGGTAAAAAAGGATTTTAAGAAATATCAGAAGTACGAAAGAGACTTAAAAAAGTGGAACACTAAATTGAAAACGTATTTACAAAGCATAATTACAAGAGCAAATACTATTCTTACCAATGACTTTCAACAGAATTTTGAAATCAAATTAGAATACACTTTTTCAAAAGTAAATGTAACCGCAGACGATTTAGGTTGGGAAGATCCAATCATTGAATTGAAAATACCAATTTACAACGGAAAACGAAATGCTGTAAAGCGTCCACATACATTTTTAAATGAAGCCAAATGGACAAGCATAGGACTTTCTATTAGGCTTGCTATCATTGAAGATTGGACTAATCGCCCTATTCAGGCCCAACTGAAAGTCTTGGTCATTGACGATATGCTTTTGAGTTTAGATATGAGCAATCGAGATATTGTTCTCAATATTTTACTTGATAGATACGTGAACGATTACCAACTCATAATGCTGACACACGATAGGTATTTCTTTGAATTGGCACAGGGTAAAATCAATGCAAGAAATAAAGGAGGCGATTGGTTGAAATTAGAAATGTATGAGGATTCAGATAATGGCAAAAGCAAACCATTAATTCTGAAATCAAAAACCAATTTAGAAAGAGCAAAAAGTTTTTTCAAACAAAAAGAATTTGCAGCATCAGCAAATCATTTACGCAAAGCGACTGAATGTTTTGTGTACGAATATGTTCCAAAGAGAAATCAGTATGACAGAAATTTCAAACCACTAAACTTAAGTTCATTAATTGGAAAATCAAGAGCAGTAGCTAGAATGAACGGACTCCCAACTTCTCTAATACAAGACCTTGATTTAATGCGGACACATATATTCAATCCTGGTTCTCATTATGATGTTTATACACCAATTTTCCAAAATGATTTAAAAAGAGCAATTGAAACATTAGAACAAGTATCAACTTTGACGAATATAAACCTTTGACAAATGCCAACGCTTCACAGCCACACACATTGCCAAGCCATGAAACTCCCGTTGAACGAAACCGAATATTGTCTGCCCCTTATGGAGTTATCGTTATTGGGTTTTATTAATTTTGAGAGAAATAAATTACCTTCTTTTTTTTCTTGCAAAAAGTTGGTTTTTTCAGCGATTTCCTTTCCCAAAGTTTCGGGATTGTTAATCAAATTTTGGTTCTCCGCATCAATCCCGTACATACGGGATGGTAAAAATCGCCACTTCTTGAAGCTGCAAAACGTCAAACTGTCTAAGTACTCAAACCAAGGCGCTTAGAAATGCATGGTTGGAAAATTTTAAAGGCAAGTATCCGATTGTTTGAGTATGTTTGTGGAGTATTTAGACAGACTGCCGTTATAGACAAGCTAAAAACCGACACAACAACCATTAAACCGTTACAGTAAAAAGCAAATACACGAAGGGTGATGAAAACTTTAAGACCACTAAATCCATTGAAATACAATACATTACGGATTGTTTCCCTCATATGTAAGGGAAACATTAAAACCTTTCAACAATATTAGGATATATGAAAGATTTAACAGTTTCGGCAATTGACCGACAAAATATACTTAACAATAAAAAAGCTGTAGAGAACATTCAAACTTACTTGGGTATTACAGGCATGCTTTTTCAAGGTGAATACAAATTTACACGGCAACAAATTGCAGACTTTTATGCCATAGACAATTCGACCATAGACAGATATTTATCTCAAAACGAGGAAGAATTAAAGCATAATGGTTATGTAAATCTAAAAGGGAAAGCACTCAAAGAATTTAAAGAAGAATTTAGTTGGATGTTGCAAGAAGGAGCTAAAGCTCCTCAACTTGGGATTTTCAATTTTCGTTCATTTTTAAATTTAGGCATGCTGCTAACCGAAAGTGAAAAAGCTAAAGCATTACGAAGTAAAATATTAGACATTGTGATAGATACACTTAATCACAAATTAGGTGGCTCAACAAAGTTTATCAATCAACGTGAAGAAGATTTTTTAATTGCGATGGCTCGTGAACCAGCTTATAGAAAAGAGTTTACAGAAGCATTAAACAAATATTTGGAAATGGGTAACTACAAATATGCTGTTTATACTGATGCAATTTACAAAGCCATTTTTCTTGAAAAATCGGCTGAATATAAAGTGATACTGAGGTTAGAAGAAAAGGAAAACATGAGGGACACTATGTATTCTGAAGTTCTTAGGCTGATTGCTTCATTTGAAGTGGGGATAGCAGATGTAATGAAATTAAAGTCTGAAAAACTAAACAGAAACCTGCAACCAACTGAATTAGACGAATTGATAGATGAGTTTTCAAAACAACGATTTTGGATACCACAAATTGAAGATGCAAGAAGTAAAATGGCAAGCCGAGACTATGGTTTACGGAATATTATTCATGAAAGGCTTAAACCCTATATCAATTCATTAAGTGCAGCGGACTACAACAGATTTTTAGGTGATAAAAGTAAAGACCTCTTGCAAAGAGTAATTGAAAATCCTGACCTGTTGGATGTTTTTAAACGATTAAAAGATCGATAAAATGGCATTTGCATATTTTGACACTACACATGCTATAAAAGTTCATGACGAAATAATAAATCAATCAGGAGGGGCATTAGGCATTTTGAATATAGGCTTATTGGACAGTGTTATCGAACATGTTCAAAATGATTTTTATTATCCAGAATTGGAACATAAAATTACGCACCTATTCTTCTCAATTAACAAAAATCATAGTTTCCAAGATGGAAATAAAAGAGCATCAATTGTATTATCTGCTTATTTCTTGGAAATCAATAATTGTTCATTCAGAACAGAACGTTTTATTGCCGAAATGGAAAACGTTGCTGTGGACGTAGCAGACAACAGAATTGATAAAGATTTACTTTTTGAAATAATCAACTCAATAATTTACGAAGACGACTATAGTGAGGAATTAAAATTGAAAATAATTTATGCCAAGGGCCTTAACAACGAAAACTAATCATTTTTCAACTCGATAAATAACACCAGCCACTAACAGCAGCGCCTGTTGCACAAGCTCTCAAAAAAACACAAAAGTTCAATTTTAGGAGAAAAAAACGGCTTCATTAGAGGCGTTTTAAGACATCTAATTTTGTTGCATGCTCATATTTTTGTTTAAATTTAGGGGTGCTTAAAATTGAGGCGTAGGGCTTTGGCATTGGCTCTTTAAAAAAACCAACAGCTTTCCTAATGTTGATTCATTTATTGGCATTACTTGTAAGACTATTTTTGGGCTTTTGCGGTTGCAATTAGGTATTTTTATTAAAATGGTAAATAAATCAGCCGATAAAAATAATCAGCCTGCTTTTTGCCCAATTGAATGAAACAGCTAAAAATTAGCCAGCCATTTGACGAATACGCTTAACGATATAAATTTTTTTATCATTTTTTACCAAAAGATAAACTTTCTTTCTAACATTTTATAGTTTTTTTAAGTTGAGTATTCATCCCCTAAAAAAGGGGTTTTATTTACTTTGATTACAAAATGGGATTTTATAAATTTTAAATTGATTAAAAAAAGGTTAAAATTGCAGTATGCTTGTAAAAACTTATGGATCTGCCGTGTATGGCGTAAATGCATACACCATCACAGTAGAAACCAATACTGGGGCGGGCAAGCCTGGATTTAATTTAGTAGGATTGCCCGACAAGGCCATTCTTGAAAGTTGGCTTCGCATAGAAACCGCATTTAAAAACCTAGGTTTAGATTATGCACACAAAAAAATTGTGGTAAATATGGCGCCCGCTGATATGAAAAAAGAGGGCTCATCCTACGATCTTACAATTGCAATTGGAGTATTGGCAGCAAGTGGAGAAATTATTGACATAAAACCTTTAGAAAAATTTTTAATCATGGGCGAAGTGAGCCTAGATGGCGGCCTAATGCCAATAAAAGGTGCTTTGCCCATTGCTATACAGGCCCAAAAGGATGGTTTTACTGGTTTTATACTTCCTGAACAAAATGCCAAAGAAGCTGCTATTGTAAAAGACTTAAACGTTTACGGTCTCAAAAATTTAGAAGAAGTCGTTAATTTTCTAAACAACGAAATAAAATTAGAACCTTGCATATCTGACCCACGTGGCGATTTTGAAAAAAATCAAGATCGTTTTAGCAGCGATTTTAGCGATGTTCAAGGACAAGAAAATATTAAACGCGCTATGGAAATTGCTGCAGCTGGTGGACATAATATTATTTTAATTGGCCCTCCAGGAGCAGGCAAAACAATGTTGGCCAAGCGTTTGCCTAGCATTCTGCCGCCCATGAGCCTGCACGAGGCATTAGAAACCACAAAAATACACTCTGTGGCAGGTAAACTAGGTGACAACAGTAGCTTAATAGCCACTCGTCCATTTAGATCTCCCCACCACACTATCAGCGATGTAGCTTTAGTGGGAGGGGGAAATATTCCACAACCAGGCGAAATATCTTTGGCAAACAATGGAGTGCTTTTTTTAGACGAACTGCCAGAGTTTAAAAGATCTGTGTTAGAAGTAATGCGGCAGCCCTTAGAAGATAGAAAAGTAACCATCAGCAGAGCAAGTTTTTCGGTCGAATACCCCAGTAGTTTTATGCTTGTTGCTAGCATGAATCCTTGCCCTTGTGGCTATTATAATCACCCCGATAAGCAGTGTGTTTGTGGCCCCGGAATAGTGCAGCGCTATTTATCAAAAATAAGTGGCCCTTTGTTAGATAGAATCGATATTCATATAGAGGTTACACCTGTTAGTTTTGATGAATTATCTAGCAGAAATAAAAATAACGAAACCAGTGATATGGTGCGCAAAAGGGTTATAAAAGCCCGAGAAATACAAAGCCTGCGTTTTGAAGCCCAAGAAACTGTTCATTGCAATGCACAGATGCCTAGCAATCAAGTAAAAGAAGTCTGCCCTATTACCACCGCTGGCCAAGCTTTGCTAAAAGCAGCTATGAACAGGCTAAACCTATCTGCCCGTGCTTATGATAGAATATTGAAAGTAGCCCGAACCATTGCAGATTTAGCTGCATCGCAAGATATTCAAGTAGAACACCTTGCAGAAGCCATACAATACCGAAGCTTAGATAGAGAAGATTGGGCCGGTTAGCACATTGGCTAAGCCAAATTCGATGATACTGATAGCGGTAAACAGAAATATAAAACTTATCCAAAAAAAATCGGCAGGTTACCCCAAAAAGGTGGAACAAAAAAGGCTTCTTTTTTTCTTTTACACGCAAAAGGCCTTTAAATACTATATTCAAGTATCTTTGCAAAGTATTAATGAAAAAATGGATCATAGCTGCCAGACTAAAAACATTGCCTTTGGCACTTTCAGGGCCATTGATGGCAGCAGGCATTGCCATACTATCTGAATACTCGATCCACTACGGCTTGGTTATTTTAACACTTTTAGTAGCATTGCTTTTGCAAATATTAAGTAATTTTGCAAATGATTTAGGAGATTATCAAAAAGGCACTGACCAAAAAGCAGATAGAAACGATAGGGCGCTTACAGCAGGTATTATTTCTGAAAGGCAGATGAAATGGGCTATTGCTTATCTCATTTTATTTACCTTGCTTATAGGGATTTATTTAATTATTATTTTTAACCCAACAATAATGGAAGCTGCAACACTTTTTACAACAGGATGCATTGCCATCATTGCTGCTATAGCCTATACCATGGGCAAAAAAGCTTATGGCTACCTTGGCTTAGGCGATATTTTTGTTTTTATTTTTTTTGGCTTAGTATCAGTATTGTTTTCCTACTATATTTTTACCCACGTCATTGATTTAATCATCATAATTGCAGCAACAATAATGGGCTTTTTGGCATGCGCGGTACTGCACATCAATAATATGCGCGATATAGATTCTGATTTAAAAAACAATAAAAAAACTCTGGCAAATGCATTTGGATATAAAAAAAGCAGACAATATCAAATTTTAATTTTAGGTTTAGCATCAATAGGTATCTGTATACTGATGGTTAATTTTAACATGCTCATTTTAAGCTTAAATTTAATCCTTTTTATCCCTATAGCTCACCTTTTCTTAAATTTAGAAAGGCAAGATAAAGCAGGATTTAACCAACAACTAAAATGGGTATCATTGCAAACTTTTGCGATTGGTTTATTTACTTTTTTAACCGCGCTAATACAAACCCAGCTATGATTGCAATTAGCATCAGCCAAGAAAATCTTCAGTTTTTAAAACCTGCAAAAACAGCTAGTATTGCTTATGAAGACAGAAAAATAATATTGATTAGGGCTCACATTTTGGGGCAAAATGTGGTGGGAGAAGTAGCACCCCTACCCCATCTAAGCAAAGAGACCATACAAGACTGCCTTGATTTTTTAGAAATACAAGATGGCATTCCCGAAAAAAAACAGCAAGAATGGCTAAGCGAGGCACCCTCTTCTGTTAGATTTGCTATTGAGGGCATGCTGTTAGAATCTAGCCTGCGTGGAAAACCAAAATATGACGAAACCATAAAAATTAACGGCTTGGTATGGATGAGTGATTTTGAGCAAATGTGGCAGGAACTAGAAGAAAAAGTGGCAAATGGTTTTGATTGCATTAAAATAAAAGTAGGGCAGCATGATTTTGATGCTGAGTGCAGATTTTTAGAAAAAATAAGGCTAAAATATCCACACAATATTCAAATTAGACTAGATGCAAACGGATCAATGCATATAGATGACGCCCTCTATAAATTAAAAGATTTAAATAAGTACACCATTCATTCTATAGAGCAGCCAATAAAGGCAAATCAATGGGATGCAATGCAAGAAATTTGTGCAAAAAGCAAAATTAAAATTGCTTTAGACGAAGAATTAATAAACTATAGCGGCAATAAAACAGACTTATTGAAACATATTAAACCTGCATTTTTAGTATTAAAGCCCACCCTTCTAAACGGTTTTAGCAACTGTGATTTATGGATAAAAGAAGCTCAAAAAAACGACATAGATTGGTGGGCAACAAGTGCTTTAGAAAGCAATATTGGTTTATATCAAATAGCCCTTTGGGTTAACAAATACAGACCTGACTTGCCTCAAGGGTTGGGAACAGGCAGCTTGTTTCAAAAAAACTTTACACGTCCTTTTGTTTTTGTAAAAGACCAATTGAATTGGATTAGCAATTAGATTAAACCCAAATATTGTTGCATCTGTCTTCTCAATATCTGTTTAGTGGAATTTTATTGTCTCGATAATTCGTATTATTTTATTCTCTTTTGGATTAAATACCCTAAGGGTAACTATTAGTTAGTATATTTTCCACCTGAAGCTAACCAAGCTGAAATAACCGCTTTTTCTGTAGAATCTAAATTGCCCATGTTATTATCTACCGCTTTTACCTTCATCAAAGTCCCTTTTGAGACTATTTTACAATCTGTCGAAAAAATATTGGGAACAGCTCCATTGGCAGTATGGCAAGCTGAAATAGCACATTTCATATTTAATAAATCTTTAACTGCTAAAAAATTGTTTCCAATAGTTCCTCCTTGATTGATCGTCACCTCCTTAGTTTTGGTGCAACCATCTATGTCCTTTACTGTTATGGAATAAATACCTGCTACCAAACCTTTAAAACTATTTGATGTTTGAAATGCGCCTGATTGTAATTGAAAAGTAAAACCTGTTGAACCAAATGCGGAAATAGTTATTTGACCATCTTTTTCACAATTTCCTTCGTCCTCTTTACTTGTAGTAAAATCTATGGTTTTGGTTGAACAAATATTTATATTAGCTGCTGGTTTTTCACCTTCTTTTTTGCAGTTACTTAACAGTATTACTGAAAAAGCCATTGCTGCAATTAAATTTATTTTTCTCATTTTTATAATATATTAACAGCAAATATATTATATTAAGTTATATTTATTATATTTTATTTTCTTTCACAAATGCCCAAGTTTCAGAAAAATCTATTTTCCGAAATGGCGATTTAGAAATTAGTTTTGTAACTAATTTTACTCGTATTTGGAATGACGCAGGTAGTGGCGCAAATATGAATGGCGCTTTTTTTCGTCCTGTCCTGACAAGCATGGCTGGGTTTCATTCACTTGGAGATTTGGCGGTAAGAAGTCATAGTGCCACTGGACAAGTTCTTGCAGTTGTTCGCGATATTAGCGACTCTGGCAAAATTCTTGCTGCGCCCCTTAGTTATACACGAATATGGGCTGATTTTGGATCTGGCGCTTCGCAAGATGGTTCAATTTGGAGGCCAAATCCTCCTCAAGGATATGTAGCAATGGGATTGGTAGCCAATAGCGGCTATAATGCACCTTCATTAAATGCAATGAGGTGTATTAAAGCCGAATATGTAATAGGCGGCATAGTTTCTACATCTGTGATATGGAACGATGCAGGCTCTGGAGCAAATGCAGATTTTAGTGCTTGGGGAATTGGTGCTCCATTAGCATACCCTGACTCAGGAAAAATTTATCTTTCACCCAATACTTTTATTGGACACTCAAGCCATGCTAAACCGACTAGTGCTAATGCAAACTTATATGCATTAATTTTACCTATCAGAGAAGAACTTCCTGCAGATACTTTATTTCCTAAACTTCCTGTGCTTAATAGCTTAAATCAGCCTTCATTGTATTCTGCTAACGGAACAGTAGCCACCACTTATTTGCCTTGGTTTAGTGTAAACAATCCACAGCTCAATATGCTCCAGAAAATTGTACAATCGCCCACTTATAAAATGGTGAGAGAAACCCGTTACAGAATGATAAATTTTACGCACAATCAAGGGGCAGAAACAGTTACTATGAATTGGTCAACATCCTTTGGAACAAGTCAGTCTAATGCACAATCTTACGCTCAAACTACGGGCATTGAAATGACAGTCGGTTATTCTGGTTTAGGCCTAAGTGCTTCAATAACATTGAGCAAAAGTTTTACCCACACAACCGAAACAACTGACAATTGGTCAAATGAAACTACAATAAGTATTGATGTGCCAGTATTGGTAAATACTGCAACAGCTGCTTACCTTTTGGAATCAACTTATAAATTATTTAGAGAAGATGGAACTCTTGTAGGAACTGAACTAAATCATAGACCAAGTGGCTCTTTTTATATCACACATTTTCCTAAAGCAGTTGTTAATGTTTCCCCATTACCAAAGCTTGACCTAAAAACATATCCTGTTCCAGCTTTTTTAGGAGAAAATATACAAATCGTTTTGCCAACTTCAAATGTTTATCAAATCGAGGTTATGGATTTAACAGGAAAAATTTTATATTCCTTTTCAAACATTCAAAACTTTTTAAGTTTAAATAGCAACGATTTGCAAAAAGGAATGTTCATAATAAACGTATTTAATGAGCAAGAAAAGTTTACAAATAAAATTATAATTCAATAGTTAACACATCCTATTATTGGGATTATTGTTTAGTTTATAGGTCCATAAATTATTACTAGTCAGCTGAAAATAAATAGTTTAGAAAATTTTAAATTCACATAAAGTGGTCAATTTAAGCTGTAAGTGTTTTGCAACATACCGATTACAGAAAAAAATTAAACTTTTATGGTATTGCTCCATTACAGATTCTTTTTTTATTAATGTCTTTAAAATGAACTATTATCTATTTCAATAGGCATCCTATGATAGCTTTTAGCAACAATACCAAATTGAATAGCTGGCAGCCATTTTCCTTGAGTTAATTTTAAAACTCTAATACAATCATCCTCTAAACCATAACCCAATCTCTTCTCTAAGGGAGCAACTGGCTCAATTTTGTCAATATTTCCAAATTCATCAACTTCAAATCGAATTAACAAAATTCCAGAAATACCCAATTCTTGAGCAATTTTAGGCATTTTAAAAAAACTAGAAATAAATTGGGGTAAGCTTGATGCTGTTTCAGTGATATTAGAGTTTACAAAATGCTCAAAAAAATTATGAAACTCTATATTGTTAAATGAATTAACGATTAATGTGGGACTAGCCATATAACCTTCTAAATCTTCTAGTGAATCTCGCTCTCCATTTTTATAAATGCCCTGAGTTTTTGTTTTATCAAACAAGCATATCCTAAATCCATGTAGCATGCTATCCTTATAATTGCATGAATCTACTAAAATCGGCTTTGCATTTTTTATAGCAATTCTTGCATAATTGCCCGCTCCATTTGTTATTTGACCATAAGGCATAGGTTTTCCTGTGGTATCAAAAGTTGCTAAGGATATTAATTTGTGAATATACATAATTCCTTCTTGGCAAATAGCACCGTTGCCATAGTATGTTGTAAATTTATGTAAACCTTTATTTTCAATCCTCTTAGTAACTATTACTCCTTTTTGATTTCTAAATACACTTATATTATTTTGATTCTCTGAATAGAACTTTGCAAAAGTATCTCCACTTTCATATAATGAAAAATTATTTCTGATAGGCTTTCCACTTTTATATTCTATTTCATAATAAGTGTTTTCTACCAATCGGTAGTACCATTTACCCTCTGCTAGACCATTTATTTTAAGCCCTCTAAAATGTTTGGATGTATCATCAAAATATATTTTTTGTTCATTTTTTTCAGAAACTGGGTAATAAACAAAACCCATGTTTTTACTATATATCAATGAATCATTCTGATAAAAGTATGTAGTTGTATCAGCTGTTCTAGATTCGATAGATTGTTTTAGCTTTCCTGTCTCATACATTTCTTCTTTTTTTAACATCCCATTGTAATTGTAATAATACCAAATACCCACCTTTAAACCCATATTATACTCCCCTTTTTCTAGAATAACAGTGCTTCGGTCTATGTTTTTTGATACCGTATAACTTCCATGTTTTAGTGCACTAGGATTCTTAAACACATAATAGGTTAATTTAGTTCCATCTTCTTGTTTTTCAGTCTTTTTTTTCACCTTTTGTGCATTTGTTTCAATGCAATTTAATAGCAAAAGCATTGCTATACCTATTTTTACTATTTTCATATTATTTAATGTTACAAACATATAAAATTTAACACAGCTTATTTTATCCAAAATTTTTTTAAAAATATAAAAGCAATCATATAAAAATATCACACCATATAAAAACGTACATTTATTTAGTATTGTAAAAAAAACAAGTAGTTACAAATGTATATCTTTGCAAAAAAAATGAGTAAAGTTGATTTTATAGCCGAACTAACTTGGCGTGGAATGTTGCACGACATTGTGCCAGGAACACAAGATTTATTAAAAAAAGAATCGGTGTCGGGATATATAGGGTTTGACCCCACGGCAGATTCGCTAGGCATTGGGCACTTAGCTCAGATAATGACACTACTCCATTTTCAAAAAGCAGGACATACTCCTATCGTTTTGATAGGAGGCGCCACAGGTATGGTGGGCGACCCAAGTGGCAAAAAAGAAGAACGCAATCTATTAGATGCAGATACATTAAACCACAATGTAGCCTGTATTAAAGACCAATTAAGTAAGTTTTTAGATTTTAAACAGCCATCAAATGCTGCGGTGATGGTAAATAATTATGATTGGTTTAAAGATTATAAATTTCTAGATTTTATAAGAGATGTAGGCAAACATATTACCATAAGCTATATGCTTGCAAAAGACAGCGTACAAAAAAGACTAGAAGCAGGAATGTCTTTTACAGAATTTAGCTATCAGTTGGTGCAGGGATATGATTTTTATTGGCTGCGCACAAATATGAATGTAAAGTTGCAAATGGGCGGCAGTGATCAGTGGGGAAATATTGTAACGGGTACAGAATTTATAAGAAGAAAATCTGGACTAGATGCCTATGCTCTTACCACAAAATTAATAACCAAAGCAGATGGCAGCAAGTTTGGCAAATCAGAATCAGGCAACATATGGCTAGATGCTTCTAAAACATCGCCTTATCAATTCTATCAATTTTGGCTTAGGTGTGCAGATGAAGATGCCATTAGCTTTATAAAAATATTTACCCTTTTGAGTCAAAAAGATATTGAAGAAATGATATTAAAACATCAAAATGCCCCACACGAAAGATTGCTGCAACATGCATTAGCACAAGATATCACGCGCAGGGTACATGGAGAGGATGCATTAAATAAAGCTAAAATGGCTACCAAAGTATTGTTTGGCAAATCTACTATAGAAGACCTCTCTTTTTTAGACGAAAAAACCCTCGAAAGTGCCTTTGAAAAGCATAATCATTTCAGTATTTCTAGCTCTTTAATTAAAGAAGGAATATTGATACAAGACCTCTTGGCTATTCACACCCCAATACTTGCAAGCAAGGGAGAAGCAAAACGCATGATAAAAAATAATGGAATAAGTATAAAAAAAGAAAAAATTACAATGGAAGATGACTGTATTAACACACAACACTTGCTTCACAACAAATATCTTTTTGTACAAAAAGGAAAAGAATTCTATTTAATAAGTGCTCAATAAATATGGAAATTAAAACATTCAACCCCAAAGAAATGGAAGTGCCTGCGCTGCATCACCTATTGCTAGGCGCTGTTGGCCCTAGACCCATCTGTTTTGCCAGCACTGTAGATGAACAAGGCAATAGAAACCTTGCTCCTTTTAGCTTTTTTAACGTGTTTAGTGCCAATCCACCTATTGTAGTTTTTTCTCCAGCAAAGAGTGGGAAAACAGGTGCCGATAAACATACCTATGAAAATGCCAAAGCCACTAAAGAAGTAGTTATAAATATTGTAAATTACGCCATGGTAAACCAAATGAGCTTGGCAAGCAGCCCATATCCAAAAGGAGTAGACGAATTTATAAAAGCAGGCTTCACCGCTATTAAAAGCGATATTGTGAAACCTGATAGGGTAGCAGAAAGCCCAGTGCAAATGGAGTGTAAGGTAAATCAAATTATTACCTTAGGAGATAAGGGTGGTGCTGGAAACTTAATCATTGCAGAAGTATTAAAAATTCATGTAGCCGCATCAATCCTCTTAGAAAACAATCATATAGATCAAACAAAAATAGATTTGGTGGCTAGAATGGGCGACAATTTTTATTGTAGGGCATTTGGCGATGCATTGTTCGAAATTTCTAAACCCATGACCACTTTGGGCATAGGGGTTGATGCCTTGCCAACACATATCAAAGAAACTTCATCGTTTTCAAAAAATCATCTCGGGATGTTGGGCAGTGCAGAAAATATGCCAAACCAATACGCACTAGAACAAATACGATTAATGAACAACAGCTATGAAGAAAGAGCTGCCCACGCCCTATTATTACTTGCAAAAAACGAATATGAACAAGCATTAGAACAAGTTTGGGAAAAATAATTAATCAGGTGCAAATTATAGAAAACCTAGCCTCAGGTAATATAAAAACCATTGCAAAAACCTTGTCAATGGTTGAAAATCAGCTTTCGGGCGCGGCAGAATTATTGCTTCAATTATCTTTTTCTAAAAACATACCAATAATAGGTATCACCGGTCCTCCGGGAGCAGGAAAAAGTAGTTTGGTAAACAGTTGCATTGCACACCTATTGGTGGAAAATAAAAAAATAGCTGTTTTGGCCGTAGACCCATCTTCTCCCTTTAATTATGGCTCTTTATTAGGCGATAGAATAAGAATGCAAAGCCATTTCAACAATCCAAATGTGTTTATTAGAAGTGTAGCTTCTCGCGGGCACCTTGGAGGCCTATCAAGCAGAATTTATGAAATGTGTGACGTATTGCGTAATTGCAATTTTGACTACATTTTTATAGAAACTGTAGGTGTTGGGCAAAGCGAGGTAGAAATTGCTGGTATAGCAGATATTACAATAGTAGTATTGGTGCCAGAATCTGGAGACGAAATACAAGCCATGAAAAGCGGTGTGATGGAAATAGCCGATATTTTTGCTATCAATAAAAGCGACAGGGAAGGAGCTAATAAATTTACCCAAACGTTAAAAAAATTACTGCATCATCAGTCCAAAGATGCTGAAATAGTGCAAACCATTGCTATAAAAAATGAAGGCACAAAAAAGCTATTTGCTGCTATACAAAAAAAACACATTGCTCAGCAAATAAATGAACAAAAAGCGCACCTTTTAGCCAATCGGGCTTGGCAATTAATGGCTAGTAATTTAATGAAAAAGTACAATTATCTAGACTTACTTGAAGAAATAAAAATAGCACAAACAAAACAAAACTTCAACCTGTATCGTTTTATTAAAAACAAATTAACATGATTACGATCATAAGTGGTTCAGCCCGCAAAAATTCAAATACTTTAAAAGCAGCCAAAGCTATAGAAAAATTAGTAACCCAAGCAGGTTGGCAAGCCCAAATTATTGATTTCAATGGCTTTGACATTCCAAACTTTAATCAGCCATTTGACCCTGAAAATTTAACAATATGGCAGCAATCGTTGATTGCAAATATGGAAAAATCTTCATTAATTTTTATGCTGAGCCCAGAATATAATTGGATGCCAAGTGCTGAAATTATTCAGTTTATTAATAGATTTGGCAGTGAAAAATTTAAACCTATTTGGGATAAAAAAATATTTGCAATGATAGGTGTTTCTGCGGGTAAGGGAGGGAAAATACCCGCATTATATTTAACGCAAATGGTAAATAAAATAGTGAGTTTTTTAGATTTAGATAGTTTTGTTTTTAGCAGTATACAAGAAATACATGACATACAACAGTTAATAAACCAAGAAGGTGATTTATTAGAAAATGAAATATTTAATGCTAGCTTTGCCAAATTCGTAACGAAAGTGCTAAATCAAGCAAAAAAAACGAGTCTAATAAGCAGTTAAAAGAATTGTTAATAACAAAACTAAATTTTATAAAAAAAATAGGACTAAATTTTTTAATCTTGCATTGCTAATCTAAGTTAAAAATAAATACCTTTGCATTATAAAAAAAAGTAAGGGTTTAAATTTACAAAAGCAGATATAAAGTAGAAAAATATGAAGTTTATAGTTCCATCTCAAGATTTATTAGAGCGTTTACTATTGGTAAATGGTGCAGTGGTTGCAAAGCCTGTTTTGCCAATTTTAGAAAATTTTCTTTTTGTTATTAAAAATGAAATCCTCACTATTAGCTCCACTGATTTAGAAACAAGCATGACTACTTTTATGCCTGTTCAGGCCCAAGAAGATTTAGCAATTGCAGTGCCCTCCAGATTAACTATTGACATTTTAAGATCACTGCCCTCTCAGCCAATTACTTTTACTGTAGACAGCAGCAGTTTTGGAATTGAATTAAGCACTGCAAGTGGCCGATACAAGCTAGCTGGGCAACCTGCTGATGATTACCCAAAAATACAAGAAATAGAAAGCACTGGCAGTTTTAATATTCCAAGTAGAATATTGGCTCGCGCTATTAGCAAAACCCTTTTTGCTACAAGCACAGATGACTTGCGTCCAAACTTAAATGGAGTATTTGTGGAACTAAAAGAAGGTTCCATAAACTTTGTTGCCACAGATGCAAATAGGCTTGTAAAACTAACCCGCAGCGATGTAGACCCTGGCCAAGAAAACAGCTTTATAATACCCAAAAAAGCATTAAACCTATTAAAATCTGCCTTGCCAATGTCTGATGAGCAAATTGTGGTAGCATTTAACGAAAATAGTGTGGCATTCAGTATTTCTAACCTCAATTTAATTTGTAGGCTTATAGAAGATAGGTATCCTGATTATGCAGCTGTGATGCCATCAGATAATGACCAAGAACTTATTTTAGACCGATTATCAATATTAAACACTACCAAGCGTATTGGTATATTTTCTAATAAAACTACACATCAAATTAGGCTTGCCATAACGGGTAGCGAACTCAACGTTTCGTCAGAAGATTTGGAACTAGCCAATGAGGCTCAAGAGCGTTTGGAATGTGAATTTAATGGCAGTGATTTAGAAATAGGTTTTAATGGCAAATTCTTTATTGACATGCTTGCAAATTTAGACACAGATCAAGTTGTATTAAAATTGAGCGCACCAAATAAAGCTGGCATTATGATTCCGGCAGACAACGAGGCAGATGAATCAATAGAAATGTTGATTATGCCAATGATGCTCAACAATTAATAAAACTTATATTCTCCGCCCACTAAATGACTTATAGAGTTGCGATTGGGCTAAGAATTCAAGGGGAAAATAATAGTTTGAGGCTTCTTCTGACAATGAAATTACTGGTGTTTTTTTAGCTTTCTCAATTACCAAATCACGTAATTTTAACATTCTTAATTTAACATAATCGCGTTAATTAATAAATACTATTTCAACTTTATTCTTTGTTATAATTTTTAACCCTGACTTTTCTCTTTAGTTATTATTCACAAGAATAAGGTTTTTTTTAAGATTAAAAATGAATGTAAATAATTTTTTTTATTTCTAAAATTACCTAGTGCCATTTTTTAAAGTATGTTGTATTTTTGCATAATGATTAATAAACAAATCAAAGAACTTTTTTATTCCAATGGTAGTGAAATCTTTGGCCCAATAAGCTATGAAAACTTTTGTGAAAATAAGTATTATAAAAGCACTATGGTTTGGTTTGAAGGCATAGCGGGCTGGATAAATATATGTGACGTAGCGGAATTAAAACATTTGGTAGGCACAATGCCTACTCCAAACTTGGATAGCATTCAACCGCAAACATCCTCGCATTTAACACCCCCTTTATCAAAGAAAATACTATCAAAAACCAATTTAAAGGAAACTAATAATATAGCTTGGTTTTTAGCGGGAGGTGTATTGGTAGTTTTGCTTGTTGGTTGGTTCATTTGGGGTAAAAATGATAGAATTGAAAAAGTAACAGAAGTGATTAGTGAAAAGGATACCTTGGCAAACAGTGTATTAGTAAATAGTACTGACAGTGTTGTCGATATTGATACCGCTGCATTAATTAATAACGCTACAACAGAGGCAGAAAAAAAGACACACAGAATGAACTGGGATAAGTTTGTTACATTGAAAGCCAATAAATTTAGAAAAATAGAATTTGGTGGAATTGACAATTTAAAATTGATGATAACCAACACCAGTCCATATAAAATTGATTTTGTAAAAGTATATGTTGAGTATTTAAAAGCCAATAATGATACTGCACTAACTGCCATTTTAGAGTTTCATGATGTTAAACCTAATGAAACAAAAGAACTTTTTGCACCTGATTGTAAGCGTGGCGTAAGTTTACGCTCAAGTATTCTGAATATAAAAAGTTATGGCATGAATTTTTGTTGGGATAAAAAAATTGCTAATAGAAAGGGAGAAGACCCTTTTAAATGTAAATAGTTTCCTTCCTATGTGGTCTTTGCCTTAGCGATACCGCCAAAGGATTAATACCTAATGCGATAATTTTTACTTCATTTATTTTGTTTGCTAAGTTTATAAAATGCTGTGGAAAAATGAGTATGTTTTAAAAAGCTCTCTGCAAAATTCCATTTACCTTAGCATGGGCTTTTTATGAAAATATCTAATTTGGTTTACTTAACCAACTACCAAAATAAACTTTTTATAATTTAACCCGCTAAATGCTCTTCATGGTCTTGTTTGGGCTAAAACCCCAAGTGAGAAAATTATAGTTCTATTTTGATATTTTCATCTTTTTGCACGGCCCAAAGTTTTAATTTGATTACACCAATTGTACGGATTTGATTGGTAATTTAATCCGTTATGAAGACTATTTATTGTAATTTATTAGCCCTATTTTAGCACTGTAACATCCCCCTTTATTTGCCGCCTCACATTATCACAACCTACCCACGTAACCAAATAGATATATACTTCTTTTGGCACAATAATACCTTTATTTTTTCCATCCCAATTTAAGTTTGGGCTGCTAAAATCTGCCATTTTTTCGCCCCACCGATTAAAAATCTTTAAATCGTATTCAAGGCCAATATTACTAAATTGATGATTGGGATAGACCTCATTTAATCCATCATCATTAGGGGTAAAAGAATTTGGCATGTACATGTCACTTGGCAATGCAAATGGGTTTTTGTTAATATGAATACTATCTATTTTTACACAATCATTTTTATCTATCACCTTTACAAAATAAAGTCCGCTATCCACTGTAAGTTTTAGTCGTTCAACACTTCCATCATGCCATAAATAACTAACAGCCACACCTGCATCTAATGTTAGTTCCACACCAATACAAATAGTGGTATCGTTTCCCATAAGAATTATTGGCAGAGGGTTGAGAATTAAAGAGATGCTATCATTTACTATACAGCCTGCATCAGACCACAGCTGCACCTTATATTTGCCAGGTTCTGTTGCAGTATATTGCTGGGTAGTTTCACCATTACTCCATTTATAAATTGAAAATTGACTACCTGGATCTAACAATTTAAGCACCTTGTCACAGAAGGCGGTATCTTCTGGCAAACCCCATTCGCCTAAATCTTCATTTTTTACTTTTGCAGTATCTCTGTTATAACATTTGCCATTATAAATTTGCACCCAATAATCTATTGTATCTAGCACACTAATGCTGTTTGAGGTGCTGCCATTGCTCCACAAATATTCTAAAATAGGTATATTTACATCCACATTTTTGGGTACTAAAATGGCTTTTTGCTGTGGACAAATCAATGTGTCACTTAACAATATTGATGGAGGATTTACAAGACCATAAATAACGCTATCCATAAATAAACAACCATTTATAGTGGTAACCGTTACTTTATATTTCTTTGCCTCACTTGCCAAAATACTTGCAGTAACTTCATTGGTGTTCCACTCATATCTGGCATATTGATTTCCAGGATTTAGCACTTGATTAATTGGGGTATTACTGCATATAATACTGTCATTTGGTAATTTTGGAAAATCTCTATCCTCCTTTATTACAATGGTATCCCTATAGTTACAGCCCATTTTGGTTACCAGCACATGATAGGCGCCTTCTTTTGATACAGTAATACTATCGCTTGTAGCACCCGTATTCCACATTGTAGGATAGCCTTCATTTTTTACTTTCAAACCTTTTATAAAAGGATTACATAGCACCTCATCTGATCCTAGCCCTGGCCTAATTGGCGAAATAATTCTGAGGGTTCTTCGGTAGGTATCTGCACAATTATTGTTTTTTGCTATCAGTTTCACCTCATAGATTCCCGCAGTATCGTAGACATAGCTAGGCGATCTAATAGAACTAATATCTGTAGTCTTTTTAGGGTCGCCAAAATCCCATTCAAAAGAAATATTATTGCCAAAACTATTGTTATTAAAATTTACTAAATGGTTGCAATTGATATTTGGTGCAAAAAACGAGGATACAATTTCAAAAGTACAATTACTTACATTAAACTGATAATCTCTGCGGGTAGTGCCTACCAAAATGCCCTTTCTAAATTCTTTGACTAAAATACCTATTACAAATTGCCCAACTAATGTTGGTGTTAGGGTTAATTCTCCTGTTTTTGAATCTATACTCAAACTTGGCAATCCATCTATGGGATTATTTTCATTATATGATGCTAAAAAATTAACTTCTGTAAACGGAGGTGGCATAAATTGAGCTGGTGTAGGTTTAGGTTGATCATTTGTAGAAGATGCTCCCACCATTCCTCTAAATGAATTGTTTGGCCTAAAAAGCTCATAAACCAAACTGTCGCCATCAGGATCTATTGCGCTGTGATTAAATGTAAGTGGTGCATTGGTGCATAAAAAATTTGGGGGCAACCCAGAAAACACCGCAGAGTTATTTACCCAATTTCTCGAACTCAAATTTTCTACCTTTGTCCAATATGTAGAACCTGTTCCTTGAGGATTAGACAAATTGGTGATGGTACCATTTCTGCAACAGCGCTGATATGCAATAATATAGCCGCCAGTCCTTAGCGGCAAATTTACAGTAAATTGAAAACGATATCTATCTACACAAGCATTTGGGATAGTTATTACACATTTATAATTTGTGGAACTAACCCGAGTAGGTGCTCCTGGCCTAACACCTATTCTGTCTAAATTGGCAATTCTAGCATTTGTTATTCCATCAAAAAAACCAAAGTCAGATCCCGATATATCAGAATTTATTGCTGCTGGTACTCCATTAATACAATCTAAATAAAAATCAAAAAAGATGGTGTAATTATTATTTCCATCATAGCGATAATATAATTCTCCACCTACTATATGGGTAGCTTTGGCATTAGAAACTATTGCCAAAAAAATCAATATTAATCCTGCTTTTTTCAAAAGAATAATTCAATTCAAAAATAAAGAAATAAAACCTAATTAAAAAATAATTTTTTTTTAACCAAAATAAAAGCGTTAAGAAACAGCTAAAAAAAATAGCAAACTTGTATTTCTAAAAATACTATTGACCCAATGCGCCACCTTGCAACTGCATAAAAGTTTGCATATTGGCGGCTTCGTTGCTTGCATCTCCAATACTTTTATACAACTGTGCTAGGTAGTAATAAGGCTCGGCATTTTTACTGCCTGCTTGCTGATCTATCATTTTTGCTATTTCAAAATTATAAATGGCTGAATCTGCACGTTGATTATTCATGTAGGCTTTTCCCAATCCCACATAAATAGCACTAAAGTTTGGATTTAGATTAGCCGCAGCAGAAAAACTATGTACCGCATCATAATTTTTTTGTTGTCCTAGATAAATTAACCCTCTAAAATAATATGAATTCGCGTCATTGTGCTTAAATTTTATCGCTTTAGTAAAATAGGATTCTGCCTCAGCCATGAGTTTTTGATTAGGATTGTTTTGATCCTGTGCCATTGCTTTATAAAAATAACACTGCCCTAGGCCTCCCATAGCCTCATAATTTTGGCTGCGCAGCAAATTTGCCTTATTATAAAACATAATAGCCGAATCATAATTGCCTTTATACTGATATGCCAATGCCAGTCCCCTTGCAAATTCTTCTTCATATGGATTATAGTTACTTGCCAAAGTATATAAACGTACAGCTTCATCCATGTTTCTTGCTGCTATAGCAGTAAAACCATCACCAGCAAATTTATTTTCTGCTTTCACTACTGCAGCTACACATACACCCCCAACCATAATTTTATGTATGGTGTTTTTTGGAGGCCATGCTTGTCCTAAAATTTGATTTTTACCAAGGGTTCTATTCGTAAAAATGGCATAGTCAAAATTGTTTTTATACCACTCATATTCGCGGCACCACAAGTGTTTTAAACTATCGCTATCTGGCACATGTGCCCGCAATGTTTGAATAATATTATTGCTAGCTACTGTGGCTTTACCCTCTTTTACCTCTGGCACATTTTTTATTAACCATTCAAAAGCAGCACGAGGTGTTTGGCACCAATAATCTAACTCGTAATTGCCTGCTGCACCTTTTACTCCTCCAGCAATTTCATTAAAATACATGTACTGATAAGGGTGGTTTCTGATGCTAAAAAAGGCAGCTGGTAAAAGCATTAGTATTGCAACAACAAAAGAAATCATAGGCAATAAATTAATCTTTTTAAGCAATTGCATCAATTTCTCCCAGCCCCAAATACTCAAAATAACCAAGGTTGGATAAATAAATAAAAAATGACGCCAACCATTATACACATAAGATTTTTTATAAATGGCATAGGCAGATGGTGCAAATGTCATCACTAAAATTAAAAGCAATAGCAAGGTTTTTTGTTTGCTTTTATCAGGTTTTATTAATATGAGCATTGCAAATAAAATCAAACCCGCAAGCACCATTATAGGCGCGGTGAGCACAATTAATTTTGGCTCATAATACCAAGGTTTGTCTTTAATTCTCACACCTTCAAAAAGTTCGTAGTATTGCAAATAAGCAAAATTACTAAACTCTTTAAAAGCATTTAAAGGACCATGCAGCGGGTCTCTTAGCGCATATGGCCAAGATATAACCCCTATAAAGTATCCAATAATGGCAACAAATAAGAAACTAAATAAATACGTTTTAAAAGCAGGCTTGATATCCTTTTTTGAAATAAGCCAATGCAATCCCAAAAAAGCCAATACAAAACCTATTTGCACCAATCCGCTAGCCCTGATACTGATAGAAAAACCAATAGAAACCGCCAGTAAAAACAATGTTTGCATTCTGGGTTTTGGCATTTCTTGCAATGTTTTTGTTAAAAAAAGTGCTGTCATTACATATCCCATTGCTAAGGGGATATCTTTTGGATTATTAAATGCTTGCCCGTAAAAAGAGGGGCTAAAAAACATAGCCAATAATGCCAACAATGCTGCTCTCCATCCAAATAGCTGACGGGCAAGAAGTGAGGTAAGCAATATGCATAAAAAACCTACCCAAGCGTTTATAATTCTGCGCACATTATATTCGTGCAGACCAGTAACATCCTGCACCAAAGCGCAAAAAGTATCAAAAGACATTCCATATAAAATATTGGTTTGATAATCCCTGTTTTGCGTGTTAAAAATAGCAGTGTCTTCACCAAATGTTTTATAATAACTCAATACATCTTTAGAAAAAGTAACGTGATTGGGTTCATCCCAAGTTACATTATAATCTGTGGCGGTGAAGGTCATAATTGCAAAAATTATAGCCGCAACACTGCCAAAAGCCAATTTGAAAAGTGGAGCATTGCTATTTGAAAAAGAAAATTTATTGGTTTTAATAGCTTTTAGCGGGTGCTTAAAATAATGAGATACTATAAAATTAAATACAAATATTTTACCTTTTATAATAGAAGAAAAACCCGCACCAAAAGAGAAACTAGGTTCGTCAAAATCACCATCAATATCGCCAATATTTATTCCTTCAGTATAGGCAAGTTTAGCGAGCAGAAGCGGTGCTAAGTTACCATATTTTTCGGCTAACAGGGTGTAGCTTTCTTTTTGGAAACACACAATACCTGTGGCAGTATTCTGCGCATCGAGGCCAGTAAATACCCTAGCCCAAAAATTTGCCATGAAACTAAAAAATTTGCCAAAAAAACCTTTTACATTACCCGTGTTTTTATTTAGCATCAATATACTTTCGGCACTGTTATCAACTCTTTCTAGCCTTGTTGCCAATTTATTGGCTTGTGCTTGGGTTTCAATATTGCTGAGGGGCAAAAAACACACCATTTCTTTTTCTTCTAAAACCTGCAGTACTGTATTTACTACTATTAATGAACCATTTTCTTGGGCTTTTAAAAATTCATCTACTTCGCGCAATGATTTTTTCCAATCTTTCTGCTGAAAGATAAAAAAACGTCCGTTAGTGTTGAGCAATTTACTTAATGCAGCAATATTACTTTTAGAAGGATTGCCAGAAACAATAATACCTGTTTTAGTATTTGAAATTCCTTTTTGGGTAGAGATAATTTTTGTTTTGGTCATTGTTGGAAGTTTAAAATTGGGTCAAATGTAAATAAAAAAGGTTTTTAACACAAATTTTATCTTTTTGCCAAAATTAATTTTGTTGCAGCCTTCTGCATTTAAAAATTTAGCCCATAAAATCATCAGAATATCAATATTTTAATATCCTGTTTGCCAAAAATAAAACTTAAAAATAATAAATACTATTTTAGGACAGAAAAAAAAACAATATTGATACTGCTAATTCATAATTTGTCAAACATATAATTGCACTTTTGTCATTTCTATTAAATAAATTGTAAAAATTGCCGCAAACAAATTTATTTATAGTAGAATATCGGCATAGATTATTTAAATTTGCAATAAATTAGCCAATCTTAATGAATTATCAATCAGCGCTAGTATCCGCATTAGCTACTTTTATAAAAAAATATTATAAAAATCAACTCTTTATGGGTTTTGGGTTACTAATTGCTGTGATATTGCCAGTCTATTTACTTTTTATTTTTTTCGCATTCAATGGCCAATTGGGCACCACGCTGCGCACGACATTATTTTATTTACTTATTGTAGCAACTGCATGTATTACAATAAAATATATTTTTGTCCCATTATTAAAACTTTATGGGTATAAAACCAACCGTTTAAGCAATACAGATGCTGCAAAAATTATTGGCAATCATTTTACCGAAATAGATGATAAGTTAATCAACACCCTTCAATTATCTGATAAATTAACAAATGATAATTCAGAAAATGGCTTGCTAGTGGCCAGCATACACCAGAAAATGCTGGAGATGAAACCTTTTGTTTTTACTAAGGCCATTAATAAAAAAGAAAGCTTTAGAACTGCTAAGTATGCCACGGCAGCACTAGTTTTATTGCTTACAATGCTTGTTTTTCAAAGTAACGTATTTTTTGAAGGCTCAGAAAGATTATTAAAATACAATCAGGTATTTCTTCAAAAAGCACCATTTATATTTGATTTTGATGCCCCGACAGTGCAAAAAAAAGGCAATGATTTTACTGCAAAATTAAGGCTTATAGGAGAAAAGATTCCAGGAGAGGCTTATATAGAATTGGATAAAGAATGGATAAAAATGAACCTAAATGACAAACAGTTTGTGCAAAAAATAACTAATTTACAAAATGATTTGAATATCAGATTTAAAGCAGGTGATTTTATAAGCGAATACTTCACTATAAAGGTATTGGGCGCCCCTTTTGTTTCTAAAATCAATATAAAACTAAATTATCCAAAATACCTCAATAAAACTGCTTCCGAAATAAACAATACAACAGACTTAACAGTACCTGAAGGCACTGAAATATCGTGGAATTTGATTGCAAAAAATACTGATAAGCTACAGTTTTTATTTAATAATAAACCTTTAGCGGGCGAAAATTTTTACCAAAAAAGAGTATTAGATAATAGCAGCTACAGTCTAGTGTTGAGCAATAATGTACTAAAACAAACAGACAGTCTGCATTATAAAATAGAGGTGATAAAAGACAAGTATCCTGCTATAAGCGCCATACAAAAAACTGACTCGGTAAGCGCTAAAGTGCTTTATTTTATTGGCACTGCAAATGATGATTATGGTATTTCTAACATTAAATTTATATACAGGATCACTAATGCAGAGGGCCAAGAAAGTCTAGCAATGAGCAAAGAAGTATCATTTACTCGGGGAAGCACCAATGCAGTATTTAGCACTGTTTTAGATTTGAACACCTTGGTATTTGACCTTGGCGCAAAAATTAGTTGCTACTTTCAGGTATTTGATAATGATGGGGTAAATGGTGCCAAATCAGCCAAATCTGATATTATTGTATACAAAGCACCTACAGCAGAGGAACTAGAAAAAATAACCCAAAATACGACTTCGGATATAATCGCAAGGATGGAAAAAGCCATGCAAGCTGCAAAACAAGTGCAGCAAATGACCAAAGATTTACAAGTAAAGATGAATCAATCTAGCAGAATGGATTGGCAAGAAAAACAAAAATTAGCGCAACTGATTCAAAAACAGAAAGAATTACAAAATGAAGTAAGTGATATTAAAAAAGAGCAGGAACAAAACAGAACAAGAGAAAAAGAGTTTAAAAAAGAGGAGAACAAAGTAGAGGAAAAGATGAAGGAATTAGACAAAATGTTTAAAGAAACCCTTTCACCTGAACTGCAAGAATTGCTTAAAAAACTAGAAGAATTATTAAAACAAGAAAATAAAGAAGGGATAAAAAAGGAGCTAGATAAAATGAATATGGCTGATAAAGACATGGCCAAAGATATGGATAGGCTTCAAGAACAATTAAAACAGCTTACCCTAGAAAAAAAGATTAACGAAACTGCAGATAAATTAGAAAAGCTAGCCAAAGCGCAAGAAGATTTAAAAAAGAACACATTAGATAAAAATGCAAACAAGGAGGAAAATAAAGCTGAACAAAAAAAGCTAAATGAACAATTTGATAAAATAAAAGAAGACTTAAAAGACATTGACAAAAAAAATGAAGAACTCAAAGATAAATTAGACCTCGAAAAAACTAAACCTTCTGAGGACAAAATAGATAAAGCGCAGGAAGAGGCATCAGACAATTTAGAAAAAAACAAGGCTGAAAAAGCAGCAGAAAAGCAACAAGAAGCCTCAGATGAAATGAAACAAGCTGCTCAAAAAATGAAAGACAAATTGGAGCAAGAACTTAAAAAAAGAGAGGAAGAGGATTATAAAACTTTGCGCCAATTGCTAGAAAATTTAATTTCGTTGAGTATAGCTCAAGAAAAAAATATGCTTTTGCTAAAAAGCCAACCTAGCTATACACCAAAGTTTGTAGAATTATCTAAACAACAGCAAAAAATAAAACGAGATGCAGAAATGATAGAAGATTCGCTGCTTGCTCTGAGCAAAAGAAATATAAAGATTCAAAGTTTTGTAAATACCGAAATAGGAAAGATAAACCAACACATGGAAAAATCTATATACTGGTTTGGTGAAAGAAATGGATACATGGCTGCTTCAGACCAACAATATGTAATGACATCTGTAAACAACCTTGCAGTGATGCTAAGTGAAGCGTTAAAAAATATGCAAGCACAAATGAATAAAAAGAAAGATGGGCCACCAAAGACAGGACAATGCAAAAATCCGGGCCCGAGCGAAGGCCAAAATAAAGGATCTAAACCAGGGGAAAAGCCAGGCATGGGAACTCTAAAAAAACTGCAAGAAGACCTTAACAAAATGGCAGAAGAACGCAAGGAGGGAAAAAAACCAGGTACTGGAGAAAATGGGCAAATGAGCAGTCAAGAATTTGCACGCATGGCTGCGCAGCAGGAGGCATTGAGAAAAGAGTTAGAAAAATTACAGAAACAGTTAGACGAACAAGGCAAGGGTGGCACATTGGGCGATATCAATAAAACCAAAGAAATGATGGAACAAACTGAGAAAGACCTGGTAAACAAAAAGTTTGATGCCGAAACCCAAAAACGGCTAAAACAAATAGAAATAAGGCTTAGCCAACATGCAAAAGCAGAAGAAGAGCAAGAAATTGATGAACAAAGACAGGGCGAAAGCAGTAAACCAATCCCTAGAACCTTACCCCCATATCTGACACCTTACATTAATGAATTAAAAAAGCAATCAGAAATTCTAAAAACCTTGCCAGCAGAGTTGCAACCTTATTATCAATACAAAGTAAAAACATATTATAACAACATCCCAAACGGTTGATTTAAGCACTGAATGATAGTATTCAGGAAACCCTATTTACTGTAAGCGCTTGTAATATAATTTTTTTTTCTAATTTTGTTTAAATTACAAACTTTTTTATAGCTAAATGGCAGAAATATACTTAACTTTGCTGCTTTTTACACCTAAAATTTTTCCTCAAAAAACATTACATGATAAATTCACTAGAAGACAAATTTCAAATCGTTTTTTGTATTATTAATCAACCTTTTTTTGGCTGGATAATAGAATGTCATGCGGTTCTAGAGGATGAAAATGGACGTTTACAACTTCAAAATCAAAAAATACACCCTACCACTGCCGTAGATTTTCATTTAAATGAAAAACAAACACAATTGGTAGCGTGGTTACACCAAATTGATAAAAAAAATATTGTCCAAAAATTTAGCCCAAAAAAGAAGGCCATCAAACCCACAGAGTTTTTTGCAAAATATTATGATGCTGAAATGCAAAAAAAGGTAAGGCCATATATTGAAAAATATCTATTAAAAGTGGTCGAAAATTTAGAGGACGAGCTGATTTACCAGGCTTCGCCAGATGGATTAACCATTGTGTCTAAAAAGCTAAAGTTTCCAGAAGAGCCTGCAACAGTATTATTTAATATATTTAAAAACGAGGAAGACTTACACTATTTTGCCAACATAAAATACCAAAATAAAAGAATAAATTATAGTCAAAATGGAAGTATACTGCTTACCCAAGAGCCTGTTTGGATGCTTGTAGAAGACCAACTACTCTTTTTTGAAAATGACTTAGATGGTAAAAAATTTATTCCATTTATGGATAAAAAATACATCCAAATAGCCTTGAGTTCTGAGAAAGTATATTTAGAAAAATTTATTATGCCTCTGGTAGAAAAGCATGATGTATTTGCTAAAGGAATAGATATTATTACAGAAAAAATTCCAGCCAAACCCGTACTAAAAATAACCCCAGTGGGTAAAGGGCTTAATCTAGTTCTAGGGTTTACCTATGGCAATAACTATTTTAATTATAATACTACAAAATTAGTTAACACTGCTTTGGTACAAGAAGGAACAAATTTTAAAATTAAAAGGGTTAAACGCTCAGTGGTATGGGAGGATCAAAAAAAAGCAGTCCTCGAAAGTTTTGGTTTTGTAAACCAAGGAGGAGCAAGTTTTGGATTACAAGCCTCTAAAGAACTTTTTGAAGATAGTAACAACAGCAAGGCCTTAATACAATTATTAGTAGAAGCAAAAAGCAGCTTAGAAGCAGCAGGTTTTGAAATAATACAGTCTGCCAATAAAAAAGTTTACACCTTAGAAGAACCTAAGTTCAATTTTGAAAAAACAGATTATAAAGATTATTTTGACGTAAAAATAATGATTTCATTTGGGCAATTTCAGGTACCATTTATCAAAATACGTCAACATATTTTAAGTAAAAATCAAGAATATCAATTACCAGATGGTAGCATAGCCATTATTCCTGAAGAGTGGTTTACAACATATTTACCCCTTGCAGATTTTGGAGAGCCAATAGATGATAGTGTTAGATTAAAAAAACATCATGAAGCACTTATTTTAGATTTAGAAGGCAAAGGCACTCCAGATAACTATGCAATGCAAAAGGCAAATCTTGATTTTACGTTACCAAAATTATTCAATGCAACATTAAGACCATATCAGATAACTGGTTTTCAATGGTTAGTTTATCTAAAAAGTATAGGCTGTGGTGGCATACTTGCAGACGATATGGGGCTTGGAAAAACCGTTCAAGCATTGGCATTGTTAGCCTATCTAAAAGAAAAAAATGCAGAAACCACCACCCACCTTATTTTAGCACCCACAAGTTTAGTATACAATTGGCAGAAAGAAATAGCCATATTTTGCCCCCATTTAATAAGCAGCCTGCACCTAGGTAGCAATAGGCCAAAAACTATACTAGAAATAGTGGCTAAAAACGATATTATTATTACAAGCTACGGTACTTTTAGAGCTGATATAGATTTGCTATCTCAAGGAAATTTTGATACTATTATTGCAGACGAAAGCCAATCTTTTAAAAACAAGAGTAGCCAATTACATAAAGCACTAAAGCGCATGAATGCGAATATGATTTTAGGACTGACTGGCACTCCGATAGAAAACACAGTAAATGACCTTTGGAGTCAATTTGATATTATCAATCCAAAAATGCTAGGCAGTTCCAATTATTTTAAAAACACATTTGCAGATGCCATCGAAAAAAAGGGAGATGAAAAAACCGCTAAACAATTGCAAAAGCTAGTGGCTCCATTTATAATGCGCAGAACAAAAAAACAAGTGCTCACTGAGTTGCCAGCAAAAACTGAGAACACCATATTGTGCGAAATGAGTGAGGAACAAGAAAAATTGTATGAAAAAATAAAATCAGCATACCGCAATGAACTAATAGAAGCTATTGCCAAAAGCGGTTTTGAAACCACTAAGCTTAAAATTTTAGCAGGTTTAATGAAATTGAGACAAGTAGCAAATCACCCTTGCTTAGCCGGCTATGAAACTGTAAATGAAAGTGGTAAATTTGATACCATTTGCCAAAAATTAACAACTGCTATTGCTACCAATCATAAAATATTGTTTTTTAGTCAATTTTTAGGGCAATTGGAACTGATGAAACAATTTTTAGACAATAACAATGTGCTTTATGCCTATATAGATGGCAGTGTTTCGGCAAAAGATAGGGATGTACAAGTAGACTATTTTCAAAAAAACGAAGATTGTAAAGTATTTTTATTAAGTATTAAGGCAGGAGACAAAGGTTTAAATTTAACAGCAGCTGATTATGTATTTATTGCCGATCCATGGTGGAACCCCGCTGTAGAAGCGCAAGCGCAAGATAGAGCGCATCGTATTGGGCAAGAAAAACCTGTTTTCACATACCGCTTTATCACTAAAAATAGTATTGAAGAAAAAATATCAAAGCTACAGGATAAAAAGAAAACATTTTCGGATAATATTATATCAGAATCTAAAACCTTAAAAGGATTGCTTTCTAAAGAAAATTTTGAACTTCTATTTAGCTAAAAAAAATAAAATATAATAAATATAACTTAATATAATATATTTGCTGTTAATATATTATAAAAATGAGAAAAATAAATTTAATTGCAGCAATGGCTTTTTCAGTAATACTGTTAAGTAACTGCAAAAAA
>Ga0209491_10000439_pt1 | contig 82998 bp, 85 predicted proteins | sample BON02_FD_187213 | JGI IMG/M metagenome (GOLD analysis project Ga0209491, IMG submission 187213) | Freshwater microbial communities from Lake Bonney liftoff mats and glacier meltwater in Antarctica - BON-02 (SPAdes) (version 2) | ecosystem: Environmental > Aquatic > Freshwater > Ice > Glacier...
TGACCAAGCGTGGCGCAATCTCTTGTTGCTGGCAGCCACGTTGCTGCTCCCCCCCGGGATCGGCTTTGCCATTTTTTTCTGCCTCTATCATTCCCCGAAACATTTCGCCGCAGGCCGCCGCGATTTAATGAATCAACATGACAAGCCTCAGGGTTTCTTTCTGTATATGTCCGTGTCATCAGCAGCGGTTGTTCTGTGTGTCCTGCTCGCCCACCCCCTCATCGCAATGTCCGAAAGATTGATTGTGACGGCGTTTCAGACGCTATCCATATTGACGCTGCCGCACATGATGTTGCCTTATATCATAGACAAGGTGCGCAAATTCCCGACGACCAGATGGCAATATTAGGCAGATGGCAATATTAGGAAATCAGAAAATGGCATTTGGACTCCCCGGGTTGGCCATTGCCCAATAGAAACGCCCGGTCGCAAATCTGCAACCACGCGCCCAAGGCAGACTTTAATATACAGTTCAAATTTGACCAAAAGCCGACTTTTAACCGCCATCACCGCCGTGCATGCTGCTGTCGGTCAAACTGCGTTTGTTTGACAGAAAATATTTCTCGAAACCGATGATAAAAATGATGCCGACAAATCCCATGACTATAATCCAGGGATCGCTATTGGCCTTCATCATCAGGAAAGCGCCAAGCACGACCAAATCAAAAAATATCGCACTCAGCAATATCCATCCTTGCGCCCCCACATCTTCACGCAAATATCTGAACACACCCCAGTGGATGACGATGTCCATCACCAGATAGAATATCGCGCCAAGCGAGGCGATACGACTCAGATCAAAAAATGCGGCCAGCAAGCCTGCTGCTACGACCGTATCAACCAACGTGTGTTTCTGAATGCTGCCGGACATACCAAAATGGCTGTGCGGGATGAGCTGCATATCCGTCAGCATGGCCAGCATGCGCGAGACCGCAAAAACGCTGGCAAGAAGTCCCGACGCAGTCGCAATAATGGCAATGGCGACGGTAAACCAAACGCCATAATCACCGAATGCCGGACGAGCCGCTTCGGCGAGGGCATAGTCCCTGGCCGCCGCAATTTCATTAATGCCCAGCGTCGAGCCGACTGCAAATGCCACAGCCATATAGACGAGCAGACAGATTCCGAGCGAGATCATGATTGCACGGCCGACGTTTTTTTCAGGATTGACGACTTCTCCACCGCTGTTGGTGATCGTGGTAAAACCCTTGAATGCAAGAATGGCGAGTGCAATCCCGGCGATAAATCCGGTCGGAGAGGCAGCATTTTCTGGCGCACTTTGAGTAAATTCAAAGGTGAACCCGGCGGCCCAGAGTATGGCGAGCGAAAATATCAATATGCCACCGATTTTGAGTATTGCAGTGACCGATGAAATCGATCCGATAATCTTGTTGCTTGCGATATTGACGAGAAAAGCAAAAATGATCAGTCCGATCGCCAGTATCGGAACCAGAACCGATGACTCGCCGACGTCAAATAGCTGCAGGGTGTAAGTCCCGAACGTTCGGGCAACGAGGCTTTCGTTGATGATCATCGAGAACGCCATCATCAGCGCCGCCGCGCCGGTCACGGTCGCTGGTCCATATGCTTTCTTGAGAATCATGGCGATGCCGCCGGCAGACGGATATTTATTGGAAACCTTGATATAGGTGTAGGCGCTGAAGCCGCTGATCACCGCGGCAATAAGGAAAGCCAGCGGGAATAATGGGCCGGATAATTCCGCGACTTGTCCCGTCAGAGCAAATATCCCGGCGCCGATCATCACACCGGTTCCCATGGCGACTGTTCCCGCCAGTGACAGGCTGTTTTCTTTATAGGAAGAGTTTCTTTTATCGGTTGTCACTACGCACCCTTTGTCATCTCCTGCTATTAACTCCTAAAACGCGCTGCCCGATCCGCAAAGCGGTTCATATGCGATGCCGCTTCCGTTGTCAGAGGATGTTGTGTCGCATCCGCTCTGGGTGAAATAAGTTTTGCCATTTCACGAACTTTTTCGTGGGTTTTCTCAGGGCTTTCCGAGAGCAGAGCCAGCACGATATTCTCCAGTGCAATAACGCGAACACGAAGCTGGACAAGCTCGGCGTTACTCATGTGGGGATCTTCGGGGGCCTGGTTCTCCTGCTCGGTTTGCGCGCCACCCTCATCGTCCCAGCGCGAAAGCGCACGAAAAATGTCGCGAAAGGGCTTGGCGTTTTTCTTGTCGGTCATTGGTCGTTCCTCTTTATTTGGGGCCGCCTTCTCGCGAACCAGAGCATTACGGACGGTATCACGATTCACATCCCAATTGGTACACGGCCAACATCGAACCAGGATATGACCGGTATCAGGTCACTATAGCGCAAATCCTGGTTCCATTCGCTCAGCATTTTCATCGCGAGCGAATCGATGACTATCGTGATTGCGAGACTCGTTCCCAAATAGATTTCGAGAATCCATGTTTTTGGACTGAACATCCAAAAACTATTTCGCTGGGGCAAAGAGACAAGTGAATATGATTAGTGGGCCTACACCAACCTTCTGCGGTTCATCCGCACAGGCTCGCGGCATCCGTACCTTGGCTGGTCAGCATTTCATTCACATTGGCTGCGATCACACCGTAACTGACATTTCCAAACAGCTTCTGACGTCCTTCGTTGATAACATAGGTTGGGCTACCCTCGATCCCATGTTGCTGAGCAAGGTCATAATCCTTTGTGAGTTTTGCAATGGCTTCACCGGTTTTGAACCTATGCATTATCTGGTCAAAATCGACATGCAGCAACCCGGCTATCTCGCGCTGCACGTCCCAGTCCGATACATCCTCCGCTCGTGTAAAAAAGGCAGAGCGCAGTTCCCGTGCGACAAGGAGGGACGGGCGTTCCGCAGCAGCGGGCTGGGCTGTGACGCCCTCTTGCTCAATCAGCTCGACCGCCTTGACAAACAGATGCGGGCTGGCTGATGAACGGGGCCGCGTTTTTGCCCAGGCATCGCTGTGAATCGGCAAATTCTCGAATTTCGCGGCAATGCCTTGTACATGGTTCGCATAGCCTTCAAAGCCGCCCCGCTCTGTCCACTGCGACGCGATTTTCGTCCATGTATCCGCAAATACAGAGCAAAAATGGATGTTGATCGTTATCCGGTCACCAAATTCTGCTTCAAGCCTGTCAAAATTACTCTGGGAGGCATAAGCCCACACGCAAAGTATATCAGAAAAATGGTCAATTTGGGCGGTTGGCATCACAAAGGTCTTTCTGAAAAGCTGATAACGACCAGCCATGATTGTCAATTTACAACAGGAAGCTTGGCGGCGAACTGCGCGGTAGAGAGATATTGCACAATATGCAGGAAGAAGCCGGTCTGTTGATCAGCTTGGCTTCTTCCCGCCTAATTGACCGCGGTCTTTGGCACTATTTTTTTGGCGGCATCATCAGTTCCTGCTGCATCATCAGGCTTTCCATCATCTGATGCATCATGCCCATATGCTGCTTCATCTTCTCCATATGCGCCGGGTCCATCTTCATCATGCCCCCATCGGCCATCTTGGCCTTCATTTTTTCTTTATGTGCTGGGTCCATCGCCATCGGCTTGTCCCCACGTGACATCATGCCGCCCTCAGCCTTCATGGACGCCATATGTGCCTTCATCATCGCCATATTCTCGGCCATGAGCTTTTCTCGCTCTGCAGGCGTCTTGGCATTCTGTGCTCGCTCCATCATCTGCTGATGTGCGGTATGATCGGCCATCGGCATAACATGACTCTGCATGGCTGGCTTCTGCTCCGGAGGCGCTGCGTAGGCCGCACAACCGGTCAACATGGTGAAAGCAGCAATGGTAACAATATAGGGAACTCTCATATCCAATTTCCTTTTTTTGCAGTTGTCCTCAAGGAGGACGAGAATGGCGGCGCGACATTAGAAATTCACCAGTAAATACTGGGGTCAGAGGAATTGTTCGCTCGAGCTTCCGTTCGTCAATCAGCGCGTCTGATCATTAATCATGGTTCGGATTGCAGGCGACATCTCGCATCAATGGCACCTCGATCCGTCGCCGCTAGGCAAGCAAGCGATTATAAGTGGTGGCTATCGCCCAGACGAAAAGCCCGGAGAAAACACTCCATGTAACAAGCCCGACAAAAAAGCCTGGCCAATGCAATGACCAGCCCATACCCTCAAAATTCGCATGGACCATATGCCCACTCATTTGCATCATTCCGCCGGGGGCCAGGATCACAAAAAGACTGCATATGATCCACGCAACTCCGAAGATGATTGCAGTGGCCAAACCAAGTTTAATGGCATCGAGCTTCATTTCGCTCTCCTGAATGAAAACCGGCCGCTCTGAAAATCAGAGACAATGTGTAACCGGTTGCCATCCGACAATATCAGATCATCCAGTGGGCGTTTATAGGTAATATCCCTGAGCCACCGCTTTCGCTTGGCGGAGATCAGTCCCTTTGTGGAGGCCCGCAATGTTTTTTCAGTTGCACATCCAGCCCAAAAGATCGGTGTTCGACCGAAATCTCGGTCCGCTGATCTAAATGATTGGATGGTGGGTTAATGCATAAAGCCTAGCCAACAATCTCATCGCCCTTGAAGAAACAGGCGATTTCAATCGCTGCATTTTCGTCGCTGACGGAACCGTGAACCGTGTTCGCTGCCCGGCTTTCGGCCAGCTCCTTGCGGATCATGCCGGGAGCCGCGTCGACGGGAAAGGCTAGCGACTGGGAACGCGCGGAAGAGGTGACGACTGCGGTGGAGACGGGGCGGTTAATCATGCTAACGCCTTGCCCCCTAGCCTCTCGGAACGGCCGATGTGGCTGTAGACAGAACACCCATTCCATTGGTTCTATACCAGCAGATATCCGCCATCGACCGTGATGATTTCACCGGTCATAAATGCCCCGGCGTTGCTTGCCAGCAACAGTGCCGGTCCCATTATATCCTCGTCATGCCCCCAGCGGTGCAGCGGTATCATTCTGATTTCCCGCTCATATTGCTCTTTTTCCTGCTCGACCAGGCTGGTCATTTTGGAATGAAAGCGTCCTGGCGCAATCGCGTTCACCCGAATATGGTCATCGGCGAGGAGGCTGGCGAGATGGCGGGTCAGCTGGTGAATGGCCGCCTTTGATGTGCCATAGCTGATACCGCTTCCGGCACTGCCCATGATCCCGGCGATCGATCCAATATTGATGACGGAGGCGCTTTTCCCGGCCGTCGCCTTTGCTTTCAGCAATGGCAAAAGCTGCTGGGTGAGGAAGAAAGGCGTCTTCACATTCAGGTCCATGACCTTGTCCCAGCCGATTTCCGGGAATTCTTCGACCGACGCCGTCCATCCGGTGCCGGCATTATTCACCAGCACGTCGATATGATCTTCCCGTTCGGCCAGCGTCTTGGCAAAGGCTGCAATTGCTTCGCCGCTGCTCATATCGCCGGGAAGCGCGACACATTCGCCGCTATCGCTCAGACCGGACAATTCTTTGGCGGTCTCGTCACATTCGTCAGCTTTACGAGCAGTGATATAGACCTTGCTGGCTCCTGCTTGCAGAAAGGCGCGGGCCATGGCTTTCCCCAAACCCCTGGATCCTCCCGTGATCACGCAGACTTTATCATGCATCGCAAACAGATTATTTTGCATAGGAAACCTTCTTTCAAACTGGGCGCAAATGCCACGCTACACGCAAATTCTGTCAATTGTCAGGAAGTTTCGAATAAATCTCGCAGCGAGAACTGTCGTCGCGAGCGGATCGTATTCGACGGGATGACAAGGACCGGAAGCGGACGATCAGGCATACAGCTGTTCGTACAAGTCGTCGAACGCATTCCGACGGCGGACATTGGATTAGCCGGACGAGAAAGTGAGAAACAGAGATAGTGCGACCCGTCCGCGTCCAGACACAAGGCCGGACAACAGATCAACGGTCTCCTGAACGGCAACGCATCCGATTGGCTGAGTGATTGGGCCGAAATATTGCACCGTAGCCAGAATGAAAAGCTCAGGCTATTTACGGTCTGGAACCGAAGTCATAAAAAGACGGGATGACCATGCCCCTGATCCTGCCGCCCCTGCTGATGGTACTATTGCCCTCACCATATTCCGAAATCCAGTCACGCGACATTGGCTGCGTAGCGGTCGTATCGATCATTGCCGAGGAGCAGCACCGCAATGCTCCGGGTTCAAATGACTATCCCGATGTTCGGGAGTCCGGACCCCGCTGGGCCGCCATGGTTGTGGATCGGATCGCCAGGGAAAGCGGGCAATCGACAAAAGCTATCAGAATGACGCTCCGGGAGGCGGTGGAAACGGAACAGGCAGGTGTCCGTGACATTGCCAATCCCAAAGCCTATGTCGACGAACGGATGGGAATCTGCTTGTCATTGTTGCAGGCTGAACTTGAAATGGAAACCGCGACGCCATGAGACTGCTGCCATTCATGGCAGCATCGACTCTCGAGCGCTGGCTCCAAATATTGCACTTTGTTGCGGTTAAGGTCGGGCTTTCTGGGCTAATTCCGGGCCGGCAGATCATCTATCCGATCAAGCTAAATGGTGATTCATGGTCAATTTGCAGGCGTTGCTCTAATGTCGTGCGGACCAATATATGCGCGCCTTTGATAAATTCGCTGGGTGTACGTCCGTTAAACTGCTTGAATTCGCGGATGAAATGGGACTGGTCGGAATAGGCGGTTGTCGCGATGTCCTGCCAGTCGGTCAGTTCCTGCCAGGTCAGCCGGTTGGCCGAATGGAGGGCGCGGAATTTCCGGTGCAGCAGCTTGGGCGCGCTGCCAAAATATTTTTTGCACAATCGCTCGACCTGACGCGGGGAAAGCCTCATTTCGGAGATCAGCACATTTAGCTCATTCGGATCGGGAGAGGTGATCCAAGCGGTCACCTGGTCCAGAAAATCTTCGTCAATGCGTCTTGCGGGGTCGACCATCGCTGCAAATAGCTTATCTGCAGCTTCCACTCTGTGTTCTTCATCGGACGCATGGAATATGTCCTGTATATGAGGCAATCCGGGTTCCGGCACATAGGCTTCGAGTGGCACGAGCCTGTTGGCAAGCTGATCGGCGCCCACATCAAATAGCCGAGCCCAACCCATCGGTGTAATCGCGGCTCCGAAAACCTGTGCGCCGGGCGCAAAACGGACATTGCTCCATTGATATGTCGGACCACATAACAATGTGGCTCCGGGACCATATTCTTCTTCCACCCCGTTGATGTCGGTTGCAACCCGCCCGCGAATAACGAAGCGGATATTGGCGATTTCTGCCCGCATGATATCCGAAATATCATCCGGAACAGTGACATTATAATAGCTGCTCACCAGCTGCCGGATTTTGGATTGGGGCCGGAAATACTGAAATTGCACCAGGATTATAGTCCTCAAAATAATCCGCAAGAATGGCGCGTTCTTGCAATCAAATAGGGAAAAGCTAGTCCATAAACATGTCCAGTTAAATGACAGCCTATTCGAAATCATCAGTTCACGGGTGTTCAAATAGCCATGACACTAGACTTAAGGAAACGAGCAATTTGCGATATGAAATTTGGTGAAGCGCCGAATTTCAGACCGGCTGTGGTTGCGAAGTCGTCATTTGCGTTCCTCGCGGTGCTTTTCCTGATCCTCGCGGCACAAAGTCCCGCTCTTGCGAAAGATCGCGACGTTCCCCGTGCAGAAGAAGGCTATGCCGATGCCGCGCTCTCGGACGGCAAGCAAAACTATCCTGTCCAGCTTTACGGCGTTTCGCGCGACTGGGACGCGCAATGTCGAAAGGGAAATGCGATCCAATGTATCAGGCTCGCCAAAGCATTTGAGGAGGGACTGGGCGCGCTCGTGAAGGACAGTCGCGCAGCGCTCGGCTATTATCTGATGGCATGCACAAAGGGTTCGGCAAACGGCTGCAGCACTTCGGCTGCGATGCTCTTTGACGGTGATGTTGGTCATCGCAACGACAAGCTGGCGTTAGAGAAAGCACAGCTGGGATGCGAGAACCTGAACGACCAGCGCAGCTGTGCAATAATGGGTTATGCCTATAAGCGAGGGATGGGTGTCGCGCGTGATGATGGCCGCGCCATCGCCTTATGGAATCAGGCCTGCGTTCAAGGCGCAGATCTGGGTTGCCAGTTCAAGGCCTATGAATTGTTCAATGAAAATAAGGATGCCGAGACAGCTCAACAAGCGATTTCAATGTTTACGACAGCCTGTGATCGGCAAATGGCCTGGGGCTGCACAGGACTGTCCTTCGCCCATAAACAAGGCCGCGGTCTGCCGATAGATTCCGCCAAGGCGTTCCGTTTCGCGCAGGATGCCTGTGTTGATGGCAAGGGCGATACGGCCCTGGCTTGCATTCAATATGGCGATCTTCTGCTCGATAGCGGCCAGACCCAATATAGCGAGAAAGGCGCAAGCTTCCTCTTCACCGGGTGCAAGGGTGGCAGTGCCTATGCCTGCACCCGCTTGGGCATGACGGCAGTGTTCGGGCCAAAACCCGGTCAAAAAACCACGCTCAAGGAAGGTTTTCATTTCCTTCGCGCTGGTTGCGATCTCAATGATGCACAAGCCTGCGAAGCATTGGGGAAGGTCTATTTGACGGGCAAGGGCGAAATCGAGGCCCATCCCGGCATCACCTTCGCTCTGTGGGAAAAGGCGTGCAAGATCGGTCGGCAGGAAAGCTGCAAGGCATTGCACGAGTTGGGAGATGCGGCTGCATTTCGCAAGACGATACCGCCGATCGATCCGTCACTAACGGCGGCGGAGCAAGTGGTTTTGGCGCTGAAGCATCGTAAAGACCGGGATATAAACACCGCCTGGTTTGCTCTTGTTGACTTGATGCACGAGGGTAATGACGATGCCGAATGGCTGGTCGGTAGCTGGATGTATTATGGTGAACCGGGCGTGTTCGAAGCCAACCGGGTCAATGGACTGATCGCGATTAAAAATGCCGGATCGGTAGGGCAGATCGACGCGATGAAATGGTTGGGATATGCTTATTGGGATGGGTCTGGAGTTCCGCAGGACCGCCAGTTGGCCAAGAATTATATGGGCTATCTGGCATTGCAGGGCGATGAGGAGGCCATAGCCGTTTGGCGGAACATGGATGCCGAGGGCGCAAGGAAAGCCTATGCGCGACGGCAGGCAGAATTCGCCGCGCTTATGGAGAGACTGGCCAAAATACAGCAGACCCAGCGATATGCCCGCGCGGCATCTGCGATTAGTTCCTATTCTTCGAGCTCGTCCTCCGGTTATTCCAGCAGCTATTCCGGATCTTCCGGGCCGAGCCTGTCGGACAGGCTTTCCAGCATACGGGCCAATAATGATTATTATGCTGCCAATGTTTCGCGGGCGCAGGGCCGTTCCTGTCCGACCGGAAACAGTTACTGTTAAGCGGGAGGAATTATAATGAAAAATAAATTTGAGAGAGCCGTCCGCAATATACAGGGGGATCCAACAATGAAGATGACGAGATCGGCGACCAGAGCGATGTTCCTGCTGGCTTTGGCGGCAACACCGCTCGCCGCAAAGGCTGCAGAACCGGCGATGCCCCAATATAAACAGGCCATCGCCTGCGCGGGCTATTACACATTATTGCACTCACATATGAACCGGGCAAGTCCGGGTGCAGCAGCGACGCTGGAATATAAGGGCTTTGCTTCCGATTGGCTGAAACTTGCGGCGTTGCTGCGCCAGCCGAGTGACGATCTGGAAAAGGACTTTATCGCCAAGCAGCAAGACGCGAACGCACTGATGACGGACGATGACCGCGCATCCGAGCTGAAGCAGGTACACAGCTATTGCATGACTACCGGCATTGCCCGGTTCAAATGGGACCAAAAATAGGAAGTTGTCAGGCGAACTACTGCCTGTCTAGACCTTGTCGAAGCGGTTTGATTGCGATCAGCAATGTGACATCTACCGGCAAAAACGATTGTTAAGAGGAGGAATTCGTGATGACAAATCAATTGCAAGCACTGGCTATATCTGCGCTTTTCTTGGGACTCACCGTCCCTGCATTCGCGCAGCAACGCCAGACATTGCCAGATTTTTCCTTTAGTGAAGGGATCAAACGTGGCGACTGCAAGATTGCCTTCCGATCGAAAGATGGCGTGACAATGGTTGATTTGGGTCTGGGCATAATGGATTCCGTGTTCAGCGTTGAAGTCGTCAGAAGCCAGTGGGATATCGGGGAGGACGAAGATCCTGACACCAGCGATATCCCGTTAACCCTGACTTTCCAGAACGGTCAGACCACATCTTCGGAGTTTGGCGGATATAAAAATGGTTTTAATCAAGGCGTGTGGGGCGTGTGGCACGGCAAAAACAGCGATCCGGTTCAGTCGCAACGCGGTCTGGAAAAACTGATGGACGCTTCCTCGGCAACGGTATCGTTTGACGATGAAGAGCTTGCCGAGGTGAATTTGGGACCAGCCGGTTTTGCGGCCAACAAACTTCTTGATTGTGCAATCGCAGAACGGGAGAAGCGGTCGAACACATCTGACTGAATGGCAGAATTCAGGGGTTCGTGCCAAGCTATTGCAAGCTTGCTCTCGTGGATTAGCCATGTCTTGGCGGGCGCAACTCGATCGAACCAGGAAACACAAATATCTGAACGATCGACTCCTGTGGGGAAGTTTTCTACCGGTTTCGGCACGAGAACTGGGACCCTGCAGTCCAAAAAACTCCTTTATATGCAATGTCCACCTCTGGACTCCCAGCCGGATACAAATTCCGCTTCGGCCTTCCATTATAGACAAGCATATAAAAACGCCCGGCCGCAAAAATTGCAACCGGGCGTCTGTAACCGATAAATATGCTTAGCGCTTAGCCGACGATTTCATCGTCCTTGAAGAAATAGGCGATTTCAATCGCGGCATTTTCGTCGCTGTCAGAACCGTGAACCGTGTTCGCTTCGAGGCTTTCGGCCAGTTCCTTGCGGATCGTACCCGGTGCCGCGTCGGCAGGATTGGTCGCGCCCATGATGTCGCGGTTGGCCTGCATCGCATTTTCGCCTTCAAGAACCTGAACGACGCAAGGGCCGCTGATCATGAAGTCGACCAGTTCGCCGAAGAAGGGGCGTTCCTTGTGGACCGCGTAAAAGCCTTCGGCCTGTGCCTTGCTCATGTGAATGCGCTTGGATGCGACGACGCGCAGACTGGCTTCTTCCAGCATCTTGGTGACAGCACCGGTGATGTTGCGGCGGGTAGCGTCGGGTTTAATGATCGAAAATGTCCGTGTCACGGCCATGATATTGCTCCATAAATTCGGGAATGTTGTAGATTTGCGCCGCCTTTAGCCGCTGCACTGCAGCATGGCAAGTTTTCGATTCGGCCCTAGCTTTTGCCGCCGGCGATAATCGTCGCCGTCACTCCGCCATCGGGGGATTTGGTCGCGGAGATATGAACGCCCTCGCCATCCGCCCGTTCGCCGCCGATCATCTGCATGTCGCCGGATTTGACTTCGGTTTTTATGGTAATATCTTTTGATTTCATCTGCTTGCGGTAGAAATCTATTACATCATCGACACTGTCTGACGTCTGGAACACCAGCATCGCGCCGGACTTGCCTTCGCCCATGCCGGCCATGCTGGTCTGGACCTGGGCGCCGGGATAGAGCTTGATATCCATCGGCAAATCCTTGAGCGCCTTGTCGCCGGTGGCGATGCGCACTTCGCCCTTGTCCGACTTGATCACCGTTTCGCTATTCTCGTCATCGCCGCGCACCGAATAGCTGCCCTTGTTGCCGTCGCCATCGTCAAAACTGCCGGAAGCCCGTTCGCTGTCGTTGCTGCCGCAGGCGGCAATCATGAAAGTTGCGGGCAGAATCAGATATTTGTACATGGGGCAGGCTCCGGGTTTTTCGCGCGACCGCTTGTCCTATGTACCGGAAATCCGCCGGATTGGCAAATCAGGGGCCTTCGACCCAGCGGCCACCGTCCTGCTTCCAGTAACGCGGAGTGACAACTTCATTGGCACTCAATTGCCGCCAGACGGTGCGCGCATGGTCGATCTGCTCGGCGGTGAACAGGAAGAAGGCGCGCTCGAAATTCAGCGCCTCGTCCCGCCACTGGCCGTCGGACAGGATGATGTAGGACGCTCCATTGGCCGGTTCGCATTGATCGGAAATCAGGATCGGCTGCTCCGCCTGCCGCTCGGAACCGCCAAAATCATGGGCAAGGAAGCTGGCCGGCTCAGCGCTCCACAAGGCGTCGCCAAGCGCGACTCGGCCGACCTCGTCCTGCGCCAGCAGCAACAGTCTTTTTCCAACATCCAGCACCTTGCCCGCCAGCATCGGCACCAATTTCTCCGCCGGATCGCGAGTCAGATGATAAAAATCAACCCGCACCGCGGCAACTTCCCAACTTTCGAATCAGACTGCGCCGCATGGTTGCAACCGAATCAATCTTCGAAATGATCAGCGACATATTGGTTGAGCAGGCGCACGCCATAGCCGGTCGCGCCTTTTTCCCAGACCGGGCTGGGCTTGTCGGCCCAGACCATGCCGGCAATGTCGAGATGCGCCCATTTCACGCCATCCTTGACGAAGCGCTTGAGAAACTGCGCCGCCGTAATCGACCCCGCACCGCGTGGTCCGACATTCTTCATGTCGGCAATCGGCGAATTGATCAGCTTGTCATAGGCTGGGCCAATCGGAAGCCGCCAGACCGGATCGCCGGAATCCTTGCCCGCCTCGATCAGGTCTTCGGCGAGATCATCATTATTGCTGAAGCAACCGGCATGTTCATTGCCCAGCGCAATGATCATCGCGCCGGTCAGTGTTGCCAGATCAATCATCACTTCCGGTTTGAATGTTTCCTGCGTCCAGTGCATCGCGTCGCACAATACCAGCCGTCCTTCGGCATCGGTATTGATCACTTCGATGGTCTGGCCATTCATGCTGGTGACAACGTCACCGGGACGCTGTGCCTTGCCGTCAGGCATATTCTCGACCAGCCCGCAAACGCCGACCACATGCGCCTTGGCCTTGCGGCCAGCCAGCGCCCTCATGGTTCCGGCTACGGCTCCGGCACCGCCCATGTCCCATTTCATTTCCTCCATGCCGGCACCGGGTTTCAGGGAAATTCCGCCGGTGTCGAAGGTCACGCCCTTGCCGACCAGGGCCAGCGGCGTTTTCTGGGCACCATTGGTGCCATCCCAGCGCATCGCCAGCAACCGCGGCGGACGCTCGGAACCCTGCGAAACGCCGAGCAGTGCGCCCATGCCAAGCTTTTCCATTTCATCCCAGCCCAGCACCGTGAATTCCACGCCCAGGTCTTTCAATTCTTCGCAACGGGCAACAAAGCTCTCGGGATAGATGTTGTTCGCGGGTTCAGCGACCAGTTCGCGGGTCAGCGCAACGCCATCAGCCACGGCGGAAAGATCCTGCCAGGCTTTGGCGGTTTCCAGATGCTGATCGAGCACCGTGATTTTTTCGAGGGTGACCTTCTGCTTTTCGGGCATTGTTGTGCGATATTTGTCATGCCGCCAGCTGCGCAATTTCGCACCGAAAAGGAGGCGTGCAAGATGCTCTTCATCCAGACCGGATGGATCAATAACCGCATGTTTGGCTCCGGATGCCAGAATTTTGGCTATCGCTGAGCCACCTGCTGATTCGGCATCTTTCGCCTTGCCTTTGCCCAATCCCGTCAAGACCACCCGCAAGGCTTTGCCTGCTTCGGTCACAAAGGTTTCAAAAACTTCGCCGAGTTTCGCTTCAAACCGTGCCGCTTTTGCTCCCGCCTTCACTGTGGTCGCTTGCTCCAGCTTAAGCTCAAAATCGTCTAGTCCATTCTTGGTGATCGCAAATATGATCGCGTCAGCATCCGCGGGCCGCTCATTGGTAAAGTTGAAATTCATCGGGAAACTGTCCTTATTTTTGTGTTTTGAGGAGTGAAAAGCCTAAGTGGTTCACTCGTCGATCCGACTCATGCATGATCGGGCCGACATTTATCCTATCGTGCGGCGTTGCTGCACCGTCTTGGTTTAGTGGTCAAGCATCTGTTCATCAGAATCTGTCAAAGAAAATTTGCAGACTAGGCAAACAGGTGCAATAGGCGTTTGGAAGGTGGACAGTGCGATATTTAATGCCGTCCAAAATGGGGCTAAAAGCAGGTTGAGCCAGTCGATGAAATCCTCACTCGCCCTTTTTACCCTAACTTTGGCTGCTGCGACGCCTGCATCCGCTATGGGCCAATCACAAAGCGACGCCGCCGTTGCACCTGATCAGCAAGATGATGAAATCGAATTTAGTGCCGATAGCATCGACTATGATTTTGAGAACGACTTCGTCACTGCTGCGGGCAATGTGGTCCTCAATCGCGACGGATATAAATTGCGCGCCGACCAGGTTGTATGGAACCGGAAAACCGGCGCTGTTGTGGCAGAGGGCAATATCAGGTCGATCAGTCCCGATGGCGACGTTGCCTATGGTGATCGCATTGAACTGACCGATAGCCTGCGCGACGGAGCCGTTGATAACCTCTTGCTCGTTCTTGATGATGGCAGCCGCTTGGCGGCACGCCGAAGCGAACGTTTTGCCGACGGCTCGCTTGCACTGGAAAATGCCGCCTATACCGCTTGTGCGGTAACGACCGAAGATGGATGCCCGAAAAACCCCAGCTGGCAGATCAAAGCCGTGAAGGTGATCTATGATCCAGTCAAGAAACGGGTAAAATATCAAGGCGCTCGCATCGAGATTTTCGGCCTGCCCGTCATTCCATTGCCCGGCCTCTCGCACCCGGTTACCGACGAAAACCGCAGCGGCCTTCTGGTTCCGGATATCAAATTCGACACGGTGAACGGCGTTGGCGTGACCGTACCTTATTATTTCAGCATTGCGCCCAATCAGGATGCCAAGGTTACTGCGCAGGTATTCACTGATGTTGCCCCACTGATCAGCGGCACTTTCCGCAGCCTTGATCAGAAAGGTGCCTTCCAACTGACCGGTTATGCCACTTATGGTTCCCGCATTCCGACCGGTGCATCTCAGCTCTTACCCAATGCCGAAAAAGATTTTCGTGGCTATTTTGCGACCAGCGGTCGGTTCCGGCTTGATGACAAATGGACGGTTTCCCAATCTGCCCGCATCGTGTCAGATCGTACATTTCTGCGGCGCTATGATATCAGCGATGACGATAGCCTTCGTTCTACAATCAATGTCGAACGGATCAGCAATAGCAGTTACTTCTCTCTCGCCGGCTGGGCATTCCAGACATTGCGGGTAAACGATCCGCAAAATCGCGTTCCGGTCGCGCTGCCGGTAATGGACTATCGCAAGCGGTTCGACGATCCGGTTCTGGGTGGTCGGCTTGAGGTACAGGCAAACAGCCTGGCAATCGGCCGCAGCGAAGGCCAGGACACGCAACGCGCTTCCGGATCTGCTCGCTGGGACCTGCGCAAGCTGACAGACTGGGGACAGGAAATCACATTGACCGGCCTCGTTCGCGGTGATGTTTACCATAGCGATGACAATGCCCTCAATGATACCGCTATCTATCGTGGCCAAAGCGGCTGGGAGGCGCGTGCGATTGCTACAGCTGCAATTGATGTGAAATGGCCTTTCATTGGAGAGGCTTTCGGTGGCACCCAAACGATCACCCCGCGCTTTCAGATCGTCGCGACACCGGGCTTGGCCAACCTCGCGGTGCCCAATGAAGACTCGCGCGCGGTTGATCTGGAAGACACCAACCTATTCGCCTTAAACCGTTTCCCCGGCTATGATCGCTATGAGGATAATGTCCGGGCAACATATGGGATGGAATGGGAAATCAATCGCCCCAACCTGCAGGTAAACATGATCGTCGGCCAAAGCTATCGGCTGGAAAATAACAATAATATCGTCCCTGAAGGCACTGGCCTGTCTGATCGTTTTTCCGATATCGTTGGCCGTACCAGTGTTCGGTTCAAGGATATCGTAAAATTCACCCACCGTTTCCGGCTGGACAAGGATAATCTTGCGGTGCGGCGGAACGAGGTCGATGCAACGGTCGGTTCTAAGGGTACCTACGCCCAAATTGGCTATCTGCGCCTGAACCGCAATATCGGCCTTGGGCTTGAAGACCTGAGAGACCGGGAAGAAGTCCGGGTTGGGGGACGCTATCAGATAGACAATTATTGGTCCGTTTTTGGCTCTGCAATCGTCGACCTGACCGATCGTAGCGAAGATCCGCTTTCGGTAGCCGATGGCTATGACCCGGTGAGGCACCGCGTCGGCGTCGCCTATGACGACGGCTGTCTCTCGATGGGTGTAACCTGGCGCTATGACTATGAGAATTCCGGCGATGCGCGGCGCGGTAGCACTTTTCTGTTCCGGCTGGCCTTGCGCAATCTGGGCGTGTAAAGGATTTTCAAACGGGTTGGCCCGCTCATATTGGGTTCAGCAGATATTTGTTATTTGCTGCATGAAATTTACTCTTTGTAGTTGAGAAGAAACAAAAAATGAATCTATTGAGTATGAAATTCCAAGGTTTCAAAACCAAGGCGAGTTTGATGGCAGCGCTTGCCATTGCAAGCGCTTCACCATCCGTCAGCCAAACGGTCGCGGACGCATCGCTGCCGCAAACCGGTCTGGATATTCCCGACGAATTGACAATATTTGGCAAAAATGATCCGAACGTTCGCCGCGCCACGGCGATTGTCAACGGCGATATCATCACCGGAACCGATGTTGGCCAGCGCCTCGCCCTGATAGTCGCAGCCAATGGCGGCGAAGTTTCGGACGAAGAGAAGCAGCGCCTGCGGCTTCAGGTATTGCGAAATCTGATCGATGAAACACTGCAAATTCAGGAAGCTGAAGCCAATGAAATCACAATCGCGGAAGAGGAAGTTGAAGCCACTTTCCGTCAAGTAGCCCAGCAGAATTTCAAACAGGATATCGACGCTTTTGATCAATATCTTCGGACACAAGGTTCATCCACCGACACGCTGAAACGCCAAATCAAGGGCGAATTGGCATGGAGCCGTCTGCTTCGCCGCAACATCCAGCCGTTCATCAATGTCGGCGATGAAGAGGTCAACGCCATTATCGAACGCTTGAACGCCTCTAAGGGCACCAGCGAATTTCGTATCGGCGAAATCTATATGGCGGCATCTCAGGAAACCGCGCCGCAAGTTGCCGAGAATATGCGCAAGATATTGGAACAGATCCGCGCAGGAGGTTCATTTGTAGCCTATGCCCGACAGTTTTCCGAAGCCTCAACCGCCGCAACCGGTGGTGATCTGGGTTGGGTCCGTCCCGCTCAATTGCCGCAAACCCTTGCGGATGCAGCAGAGCAGATGCAGGTTGGTCAGGTTGTTGGCCCAATCGAAGTGCCAGGGGGTTTTTCAATCCTCTATCTGATCGATTCGCGTCAGGTGCTTACCGCTGATCCCCGCAATGCGCTACTTAGCCTCAAGCAGCTGGCAATAAGCTTTCCGGAAGGCATCACGGAAGCACAAGCGACCGCACAAGCCGGACAATTTGCCACGGCGACACAGGGCATCAAAGGCTGCGGAGCAGCCAATGAAGTGGCCGCTCGACTGGGTGCCAGCGTGGTCGACAACGACCAAGTGAAACTGCGCGACCTTCCTGCCGCCTTGCAGGGAGCGATCGCGGATTTGCAAATCGGTCAGGCGAGCCAGCCATTTGGTTCGGTCGAAGATGGCGTCCGCGTACTAATCCTTTGCGGACGAGATGATCCGCAGACCGCTTCAGCACCATCGTTTGACGCCATCATGTCCCGATTGGAAAATGAACGCGTCAGCAAACGGGCGCAAATTTATCTGCGCGATCTGAGACGCGACGCCATTATCGAATATAATTAATGGCAGATTGGAACGCCAAGCCATTTGCCATTTCTTGCGGGGACCCCGCTGGTGTCGGGCCGGAAATCATCGGAAAGAGCTGGAAACAGCGAGTGGAGTCCGGCCTCAAGCCTTTTTTTGTGATCGGAAATTTTGCCGACTTTGAAAATCTTGATGGTGTTCCTGTTCAGAAAATTGGCCAGCCGATCGAAGCCGGCGAGACATTCGATCAGGCATTGCCCGTGCTCCATATCCATGAAGCGGCGGCCGCTGTTCCGGGAGAGGCAACGATGGACAGTGCGCAATGTTCGCTCCACGCTCTGGAAATTGCCTGCGGGCTGACCCGGTCCGGAGATGCCGGAGCGGTCATTACCGCTCCAGTGTCCAAAGCACAGCTCTATAAAATTGGTTTTCGCTATCCCGGTCAGACCGAATTTGTCTCGGAACGTTGCGGAATAGCGCGAGAAAATGCCGTGATGATGCTAGCGGGGCCGACGTTGCGCGTAGTGCCCATGACCACGCATATCGCGCTCAAGGACGTGCCGGAACATTTTACCGAGCGGTTGATCATCGCCTGCGCCCGCGCTGCAGAAAAAGCGATGATTCGGAATTTTGGCATAGAAAAACCACGCATCGCGATTGCCGGACTGAATCCGCATGCTGGCGAAAATGGCAATCTTGGCAACGAAGAGCAGCGGATCATGCAACCTGCGATTGATAGGCTGCGCGAGCAAGGGATGGACATAACCGATCCGCTTCCTGCTGATACGATGTTCCACGAGGAAGCGCGGAGCAAATATGATGTTGCTCTCTGTCCCTATCATGATCAGGCATTGATCCCTTTAAAAACTCTGCATTTTTTTGACGGCGTCAATATCACTTTGGGCCTCCCGATTGTTCGCACGTCGCCAGATCATGGCACCGCATTCAATATTGCCGGCCAGGATATTGCCGATCCGCGATCGATGATTGCCGCGATTCAGATGGCCGCCACCGCTGTCGCCAATCGCCAGATTCACAACAATTGAAACAGCCGATTGCCCTGCCCCCGCTGCGGGAGGTGATCAAGAAACATGGCCTGTCCGCGAACAAGGCGCTGGGCCAGAATTTTCTGTTCGACATGCAGCTTCTGGACCGCATCGCGGCGGTTCCCGGTGACTTGGATGGGCAGACGGTTTTCGAAGTGGGTCCCGGGCCGGGCGGGCTAACGCGAGCGCTGCTGCAAGCCGGTGCCAGGGTGACCGCGGTGGAACGCGACAGTCGCTGCCTGCCGGCACTGGCGGAACTGGGCGACCATTTTCCGGACCAGCTGACGGTCATCGATGATGATGCGCTGAAGATTGATCTGGCCAGCCTGTTTGATGAGCCTTTTCATATCGTTTCTAACCTGCCCTATAATGTCGGTTCGGCACTGCTGATCAAATGGCTGTCCGAACCTGAGTGGCCGCCGCAATGGCGGTCCCTTACGCTGATGTTCCAGCGCGAAGTCGCCGACCGGATTGTCGCCAGCGAGGCAAGCGAGGCTTACGGTCGCCTGTCGATATTGGCGCAATGGCGATGCCAGGCGAAACTCGCGATGACGGTGCATCGTTCCGCTTTCACACCGCCGCCGAAGGTGATGTCCGCGATTGTTCATCTGACACCCAAGGCTCAGCCGGAAGGCGTCAGCCCCGAGGTTCTGGCCCATCTTACTCACGCTGCGTTCGGGCAGCGGCGCAAGATGCTCCGACAGAGCCTCAAAGGTCTGGCAGGAGCGCTGGATGCCCTTGAAACTCTGGGGATCGACAGTTCCAGACGGCCCGAAACGGTTAGCGTCGATGATTTCGTCAATATCGCCCGGTTGCTGTCTTAGGACCGATCGCCTTCGCGCTAGCCTTATCCCGCAGCCTTTAACTTCCGCCGATAGGCGTGCAGCAACGGTTCGGTATAACCGCTTGGCTGTTCGACACCCTTGAACACCAGATCGCGGGCGGCCTGAAAAGCCAGGCTGGCATCTGGGTTCGGGGCCATTGGCCGGTAGAGCGGATCGCCTGCATTCTGTCCGTCAACCTTGGCCGCCATCCGCAGCAGGGCTGCATCGACCTGCGCTGGCGAACAGACGCCATGCAGCATCCAGTTGGCCATATGCTGCGATGAAATCCGCAAGGTTGCGCGATCTTCCATCAGGCCGACATCGTTGATGTCGGGGACCTTGGAACATCCAATGCCCTGGTCAATCCAGCGCACTACATAGCCCAATATGCCCTGGGCATTATTGTCCAGTTCGCGTTCGATTTCCTCATCCGACCAGTTGTGGCCGTCGGCCAGCGGGATCGTCAGCAGTTTCGCGAGCGGGGCAATACCGTCAGCTGCGACCTCTTTCTGCCGGTCAAACACATTGACCCGGTGATAGTGGATTGCATGCAGCGTCGCCGCCGTCGGGCTTGGCACCCAGGCGGTATTGGCGCCGGTCATCGGATGGCCGATTTTCTGTTCCATCATGTCGGCCATCATGTCGGGCGCTGCCCACATGCCCTTGCCGATCTGCGCCTTGCCGGACATGCCGCAGGCCAGACCGATGGCAACATTGCGCTGTTCATAGGCGGTGATCCAGTCGCTCTTCTTGATATCGCCCTTGGCCAGCATCGCGCCGGCCTGCATTGAGGTGTGGATTTCGTCGCCGGTGCGATCGAGGAAACCGGTGTTGATGAACACAACCCGGTCCTTCACCGCGTATATACAGGCAGCGAGATTGGCAGATGTCCGACGTTCCTCGTCCATCACACCGACCTTGATGGTGTTGCGATCAAGGCCCAACAGATCTTCCACAGCATCGAACAGATCATTGGTGAACGCGCATTCTTCCGGCCCGTGCATCTTCGGTTTCACGATATAGATCGACCCGGCGCGGCTGTTGCGCAGCTCGCCCAGCCCCTTGATGTCGTGCATCGCGATCAGGCTGGTGAATATGCCGTCGAACAGCCCTTCCGGTGCTTCCTCACCATCAGCCAGCAAGACCGCCGGATTGGTCATCAGATGCCCGACATTGCGGACAAACATCAGACTGCGGCCCGGCAGGGTGAATGGCTTGCCATCACGATCGATATAGTCGCGGTCCGGATTGGCCTTGCGTTCGACTGTCCTGCCGCCTTTATCGAAGGAAGCATCGAGATCGCCGCGCATCAGGCCCAGCCAGTTGCTGTAAGCCAGAACCTTGTCCTCGGCATCCACGGCGGCAACCGAATCTTCCATGTCGATAATCGTGGTGAGCGCGGCCTCGAGGAGCACATCAGCGATATTGGCGGGGTCATCCTTGCCGATCGGACTATTCGCGTCGATCACGACTTCTGCGTGCAGACCATTATGTTTGAGAAGGAAGGAGGCGCCATTGCGGCCGACCAGTTGCGCAGGATCAGCGAGCGACAAGTCGCCACCATCATAATCTGCCCATGTTCTCGTCGCGAGCGGGAATACCTGGTCGAGAAAGGCTTTTGCCGCTGTGATCACGGCAGCCCCGCGTTCCGGATCATAGCCACCGGGCTTTGCTGGTGGCGCATCAAGCGCATCGGTGCCGTAAAACGCATCATAAAGGCTGCCCCAGCGCGCATTGGCGGCGTTCAGAACGAACCGGTCGTTGAGCGAGGGTACCACCAGTTGCGGTCCGGCCATCGTCGCGATTTCCGGGTCAACATTTTCGGTACTGATCGAAAAAGTCTTTGGTTCTTCAACCAGATATCCGATGTGTTTCAGAAAGGCCTGATATTCCGCCTGATCAATCGGTTGTCCCTTATGATCAATATGCCACGCATCAATCTCCGCTTGCAGGCTCTCCCGCCTTGCCAACAGCACCGCATTCCGCGGGGCGAAACTACCGAGCAACTCTGCAAAACCCAGCCAGAATTTTGCGCCGTCCACACCGGTTCCCGGCAAGGCACGGTCATTGACAAAATCAAACAGCTCCTGCGCGATCTGGATGCCGTTCTGGCTGACATATTCGGACATAATATTTCCTCGTTCAAATGCATTTATCCGGGGCTTACAGAGTGCACTGCAAGTTTTCAAAATTTCCGGGGAGGAATCGCAGCCGTCTATGGCGGCTCTTTTTCGCGCTGTAAATGGGATCGCAGAAACAGATATTCCCAGAGATGAACTTTACAAACTTTACACTGTTATGAAAATTTTTGCCCCTCCTCCCAAAAATTCCAAAGAATCCTGCAAAAGGCGCTGTAAATACAGTGATTTTATCTCACCAAATCGGGTTTCATCAAAAGCGGGTTCTGGTCGGATTTTTCTCTGGTACATTCTAAATGCTCCTTTGGGAAAGAGGATGGTGCAATTCCAAAGATCATACCAAAGATCATATCGGCCAGCACCCGTGTAGGACAGCCCCTTTCATGTAATAGAGCGGCTGGCATGGGAGGATGACAAATGCTATCGGTTTCAAATGAAAGCAGATTCCTTCCCTGAACAAGCGACGCTGGAACGGGCGACCGACCTTCCGCTATTGCCGCGCACCCTGTCATGGGCAAAGACCAATAGCGGCACCACCAACCTTGATGGCCTGAAGACCGTCGCGGGCCTGCTGGCGGACGCCTTTTCAGTTTTGCCCGGCGATACCAATCTGGTCGATCCCGAACCGGTCGAGGCAGTGCGCGCGGATGGTACTGTTGATCAGGTCCAGCGTGGCCAGCATCTGATTGTTTCCGTCCGCCCCAAAGCGCCGGTTCGCATCTTGCTGACCGGCCATATGGATACCGTATTTCCCGCAGACCATCCGTTTCAAAAGATCGTCGAACTCGAAAACGGGGTGCTGAACGGACCCGGCCTCGCCGACATGAAAGGCGGCTTGTCGGTCATGCTTGGCGCGCTGCAATTGCTCGAGCAAAGCGAAGTCGCCAGCCGGATCGGCTATGACGTGATGATCAACAGCGACGAGGAAGTGGGTTCCGGATCATCCGCATCGCTGATCGAACGGCTAGCCAAGGGCAAGACTGCTGCCCTGACCTATGAACCCGCCCTGCCCGATGGCACGCTCGCGGGAGAGCGCGGCGGCAGCGGCAATTTCTCGATCATCTTTACCGGCAAGAGCGCCCATGCCGGTCGCAATCCCGATGAAGGGCGTAACGCGCTGATCGCTGCGGCAGACATGGCCTTGCGATTGAAAGCCCTGCACCGCGAAGGCCTGAGCGTTAACCCGGCCAAGATCGACGGTGGCGGCCCGAACAATGCTGTCCCAGATCACGCTGTCCTGCGCGTCAATTTCCGGCCCAAATCTCTGGCAGACCAAAGTGAAGCGCAAAATGCGCTCGACATATTGGTTACGGCAATCGCACGCGAACATGACCTAAGCGTCCATTGCCACGGCGGTTTTGGCCGTCCACCCAAGCCGATTGATCCCCAGGCGCGGAAACTCTTTGGCTTGGTCAAGCAATGCGGCGCAGAATTGGGCCTCGATATCAACTGGCGCGGCACCGGCGGTGTGTGTGACGGCAATAATATCGCCGCTTGCGGCATTCCTGTAGTGGATACTATGGGTGTACGAGGCGGAGCGATCCACAGCTCTGATGAATTTTTGATAACGGAAAGTCTGGTTGAACGGACACAATTATCGGCGCTGACGATCATGCGGATCGCCGAAAAGGGAGAATTATGAGTTTCCGGATACGCGCAGCGCGGATCAATGATCTGCAGCATCTTTACGAAATGGCAAAACTCACCGGTGGCGGTTTTACCAACCTGCCAGCAGACCGGGACTCGCTAATCCAAAAACTGGAGCGATCCGAGCGCGCTTACCGGAGTGACAGCAATGCGCATGGTGATGATCTGTTTGTCATGGTGCTGGAAAATGTCGAAACCGGAGCGGTGCGCGGCACCTCGCAATTGTTCACCAAAGTGGGGCAGACCTGGCCCTTCTATTCCTATCGTCTGAGCACCCATTCGCAAACCAGCAAGGAACTGGACCGGACGTTTAGCGCCCAAATGCTAGGCCTTGTTACCGATCTGGAAGGGGCGAGCGAAGTGGGCGGCCTGTTCCTCCACCCCGGCGAACGCGCCGGTGGTCTCGGCATGTTGCTGGCCCGCAGCCGCTATCTGTTCGTCAAGCAACATCGCGACCGTTTCGGCGACAAGATTTTTGCAGAGCTGCGCGGCGTCATTGACGAAGCGGGAGGATCACCCTTCTGGGACGGGCTCGCCGGCCGATTCTTTGGCATGAGTTTTCAGGAAGCCGATTATTTCAATGCCATTCATGGCAACCAGTTCATCGCCGACCTGATGCCCAAACACCCGATCTATACTGCCATGCTCAGCGAATCCGCGCGTGCCGCCATTGGCGTCCCACATCCCAATGGCCGCGCCGCGATGCGGATGCTGGAGAATGAGAATTTCTCCTATGACGGCTATATCGACATTTTTGACGGCGGCCCGACGATGGTCGCCAAGACCGATGACGTGACGAGTATCCGCAATTCAAAATCCGCCAAGATCAGCGCTATTGCTGAAGGCGAAACAAAAGTGATCATTTCGCAGGGCAATCTGGGCGATTTTCAGGCAACTTACGCAATGCTGAGCGAGAATGATGACGGCGTTACGATCGACGAACAGGCAGCCGTCAATATTGGCCTCTCGGTCGGTGACGAAATCTTGTATATTCCACGATGAGCGCTTTCGTTGAAATTAATTTCGATGGCATCATCGGACCAAGCCATAATTATGCCGGGCTGAGCGTTGGCAATATTGCCTCCTCGACCAATGCCGGAGCAACCGCCTACCCGCGCGAAGCGGCGCTGCAGGGCATTGCCAAGATGCGGCACAATCTGGAGCTCGGGCTGGCGCAAGGGTTTTTCATGCCGCTGGATCGACCAAATGAGGGTTGGCTGGCAAGTTTGGGGACGAGTGTTGCGGACGCCGAGCCGCATTTGCGCGCGGCGGCCTTTTCAGCGTCTTCGATGTGGGCCGCTAATGCCGCGACCATTTCTCCCGCGCCGGACTCCCCGGACGGCACATGTCATCTTACCGTGGCCAATCTGCAAACCATGCCGCACCGTAGCCATGAATGGCCGGGAACGCTGGCGCAGTTGAAACTGGCGTTCGCCGACCGGGACCATTTTTCGGTCCATGCCCCGGTGCCGTCGCCGTTTGGCGATGAAGGGGCCGCCAATCATATGCGGCTTTGCCCCGGCCACGGCGCGCCGGGTGTCGAGATATTTGTCTATGGCAAAAGCGGTGGGCCGTTTCCCGCTCGCCAGCATGTCGAAGCCAGCAAGGCGGTAGCACGCAAACATGGCCTGAGTGACGATCGGGTGATATTTGCCCAGCAGGCAGAAATCGCCATCGCCGCGGGGGCATTTCACAATGATGTCGTCGCGGTGGCCAATGAGCGGGTTTTATTCACCCACGAACAGGCTTTTGAACAGCCCGATGCGCTTTATAAAGCGATCCGGAACAAAATTCCGGACGCGGAAATTATCATTGTTCCAGCCGACAAGGTCAGCCTGGACGATGCCATCAAATCCTATCTGTTCAACGCGCAACTGGTGACCCTCCCCGACGATGGCGGCATGGCGCTCATCCTGCCAAGCGAAGCGCGCGAAAATGATGCCGTCTGGGGCTATCTGACGGATCTGGTGGCAGACAATGGACCGATACGCCGGCTCTGCCCGGTCGACGTCCGGCAATCCATGGCCAATGGCGGTGGCCCGGCTTGCCTTCGATTACGTGTGGTTGCGGATCCTGCCTTTGTAGATCAGCGCTTCCTGGCAACAACCGAAAAGCTTGAAGCGATTGCCCGGATCGTCACCGACCATTGGCCGGCGGCAATCAATCCCGATCAACTATCCGATCCGGAACTGACCGAGGCGATCAAAGCGGCCAGAGGCAGGCTGCTCGCAGTTTGCGGCTTGACCGAACTGGATCGCTAGCGGATATTCTCAACTGTCGGGTTAACTTACAGTTTACCAATTTCTTTCGTAAGAAATGCCGGTTTTTTGGGTTTGGCACGGCGTTTGCTAATGAAATGTCATGTGGAAAAAAATCAAACGGCTGTTTGTAATCAAGACCAAATTCGAGGCTTTTCTCATTACCTATGTCCTTGCCACTGGCGCAGTCCAGCGTGGCCAGCATTATCTGGTCGAATATCCGGGATGGGGCGGAAAACTGCTGTTTCTGGCGGTAACCGGCGCGGTGTTCATGGCCGGCGCCAAGATGATCGAGGCGATCGACCTCAACAGAATTTACAGTTCCGAATATTGAATCGGCCAAGCTGTCGGAATCCAATCCGCAAAGGCGCATCAATCTGACCACATGTTCAAGACGATTCTGTCGGTATCTGGGAATAAGTGGAAGGCTTCTGTTGCCCGGTGCCTTCCAAACCGCTGAATTCCCTTCTGTTGCCCGGTGGGTTCAACCGCGCGTAGCTTTCTAACTTATGACCGTGAGGTCAATGGGTTAGGCAGCGATAGCGAGTGCTTCATTATCATTTGCACTTATAGGTTTTGAGCAATCACGGCATACTCAGGCCGGGCAAAAATAACGCCTTTGAACACCCGTCGATCCTAGTTCGGCCCCATCAACAAAGGCGTCCTGCATTGCTGCAAATCGCCTGAAATGGTGGAGCCGCCGGGTACTGCCCCCGGGTCCGTAGTGTCTATTACACGCCATCATTTATCACCATAGTCCGTCGAAACAGACAGATCCTATATAGGGGCATATTTCTGAATGAACAGTGCACAGACAAGAAAAAGGGCCAACCGGTTTCCCGGTTGACCCTCGTCTAGTTCCCAAAAGGGAATTTCAGAAATTCTAGGCTTACTCGGTAACGGCAGCGTCTGCAGGTGCAGCAGCTTCGTCTGCAGGAGCAGCTTCTTCAGTCGCCATAGCGTCTTCAGCAGGTGCAACTTCTTCAGTGGCCATGGCGTCTTCAGCAGGTGCAACTTCTTCGGTTGCAGCTTCGTCGGTTGCAGCAGCATCTTCAGCTGGAGCATTGCAAGCAGTCAAAGCGAATACGGCTGCTGATGCAGCCAAAACAGCGAATTTACGCATAATAATTAGTCCCCATATGGTCGTTGAAATCAGCTGGCAATTAAACCAGCAGAGCGGGCCTATAGGATTGAAAAATCCGAATGTATCTCAAAAAATGAAGGCTTTGATTAACCTGTTCTAATTATAGGGTTATAATTTGATTTTGGCCGCGTTTTGGACATACTCGTCGGGATAATCCGCAACTTCTCGAGCAAAAATAGCCCCCTTTGCCATGCATGTTTTACGGTACAAGAATCATGCAGCAAAAGGGGCGAAATTGGCTATCGCAAATTGCTATTTTTTTAGGCTATCCCGAATTTCGGTCAGCAAATCAATTTCGCTTGGGCCTGCGGGCGGAGCTTCTGCCTCCTTCTTTGCCATCACTTTGTTGGCATAGCGAACGATGATGAAGATGATGAAGGCGAGCATGACGAAATTGATCACGACGGTCAGGAACTGGCCCCAGCCGAGCATCGGTACACCAGCTTCTTTCAGTGCGGCATAGTCGTTCATCGCCCCGGCATAATCAGCCGGCGGCGAACCCAGCAAGATGAACAGGCCCGAGAAATCAGGCACGCCAAATATCGCGCTGACAATCGGCATCAGCACATCTTCGGTCAGTGATGTGGTAATCGTCGCAAAAGCGGCACCGATGATTACGGCGACGGCGAGATCGAGCACATTGCCCTTCAGGATGAATGCCTTAAACTCGTTTATCATATTTCGGTCCCTTCACATTTCCAACGCAATGTAAATGTATGAATATTACGATATTGTCGAGCGCAAGCGTTGCAAAAATGGCCGATGATGCCTACTTTTACAAAAGCGGAACGACGTCTCGCCGCGCGGATGGAGGGTATTCAAACATGCTGACAAAATGGATTAAATTTCTTGTGGTTCCGGCCGTGGCCTTGTCGCTAAGCGCCTGCGGGATCAACAGCGTGCCCACCGCGGAGGAAAATGCAAAAGCCAAATGGGCTGATGTCGAAAGCACCTATCAGCGCCGCGCCGATCTGATCCCGAATCTGGTGGAAACCGTGAAGGGCTTTGCGACCCAGGAGCAGGACACCCTGACCGCGGTGGTTGAAGCCCGGGCAAAGGCTAGCTCCATTCAGCTCAGCGCCGACGATCTTGGCGATCCCGCCAAGGTCCAAGAATTTGCAGCAGCGCAAGGCGCGCTCTCAAAAGGACTTGGACGCCTGATGGCGACGGTTGAAGCCTATCCCGACCTCAAGTCCAACCAGAATTTCCTCGCGCTGCAAAGCCAGTTGGAAGGGACCGAGAACCGCATCAATGTCGCCCGTCGCGATTATAATGAAGCGGTCCGCCAATATAATACCACAATCCGGACATTCCCCGATATTATCGGGGCCAAAATCATCCATGGAGCAAAACCGATGGAACCATTTGCCGCGACAACCGAAGGCGCCGACGAAGCACCTGAAGTCAGCTTCTAGGGGTGATTGCTCTTCGATTCTTTCATCCGTTGAAGACGGCCCTTTCCGGCTTGGCCGTCGCCCTTTTGGCAGTCGCCAGCCCGGCTTTTGCCCAAAGCTTCCCAGAGCTTACCGGCCGCGTTGTCGATCAGGCAGATTTGCTTGATCCTGCCCAAGAGGCTGAGCTCACGGCGAGGCTCGCTGCCTTGGAAACCCAGTCCAATCGTCAGCTGGTTGTCGCAACCGTCAACAGTCTCGAAGGCTATGATATCGCCGACTATGGCTATCAGCTTGGTCGGACCTGGGGCATCGGGCAAGACGGCGAAGGCGAGACGGAAAAGGATAATGGCCTGATCCTGCTGGTTGCGCCCAATGAGCGCAAGGTGCGCGTCGAAGTGGGCTATGGTCTCGAAGGCATCATGACCGATGCCCTGTCGAGCATTATCATCCAGAATGATATCCTGCCTCAGTTCCGCGATAACAATATGGCCGGTGGAATAATTGCCGGTGTGGATCGCATCTCAACACAACTGACCCTGCCGGAAGACGAAGCGCGTCTCATCGCGCAGGACGCGGGACAGCAAGCAAGTCAGGGCGACGGTGGCAATATCGGCCTGATGATCTTCTGGGCGTTCATTCTGATCTTCTTCGTCATCATCCCGATGTTCTCGAACCGCGGCGGCAAACGCTATCGTCATGGTGCCGGTCCGGTCGTCATCTGGGGCGGCGGATCAGGCTTTGGTGGTGGCAGTTCCGGCTTTGGCGGCGGCGGCGGCTTTGGCGGCGGCGGCGCGTCGGGGGGTTGGTGATGAGCAAGGTGAACCAATTTAAACCGGACGATCACAAGATCGTCACTTCCGCAGTTTCGCAGGCTGAGAAGTCGACAGATGGGGAAATCGTCACGATTGTGACCAGCGAATCCGATCATTATGGCGACGTTGCCTGGGCCATATCAGGACTCGTCGCGCTTACCGCATTGCTGGTGGTCAGCCTGTTCCCCGAAATATATCTGAATATCATCGACTGGTTTGCTGGTGGCTGGAGCGGAATGACCGCCCTGCCCTATTGGACCCTGTTCATCCTTACCGCGCTGAAATTTTTCGGCACCAGACTGATTCTGATCTGGAAGCCGTTGCTGTTCATCCTGATCCCGCCGCCGATCAAAAAAGCTCGCGTGCGCAAGCGCGCGGTGTCTTTATTCCGGGTTACCACAGACCATCGGACGGTCGGACGAACCGGTATATTGCTCTATCTGTCGATGCGCGAGCATCGCGCGGAAATCGTTGCCGATGAAGCCATTGTCGCAAAAGTGGAGCCATCAATATGGGGCGACGCGATGATTGGCATGATCGATCTGGTGCGCGCTGGCACACCGGGCGAAGGCATGGCCGAGGCGGTGCGACAGATGGGCATTGTCCTGACTGAACATTTCCCCAAAACCGATCAGAACCCGAATGAGTTGCCCGACAGATTGATCGAACTTTGACATTCCGTTCGCCCTGAGCTTGTCGAAGGGTAATTTTTGCGGCAGGCCCTATTTCGACAGGCTCAGCACGAACGGGGTAGAAATGTCCGAAAATATCGAGATCATGTGGGAAGGCCGGTTCATCACGGCTAAGCGCGCAGGCAAATGGGAATATGTCTCGCGCAGCCGCGGCATCAGGGCTGCCGTCATTCTTGCGATTGATGCAGGATATGTGCTGCTGGTCGAGCAATTTCGCGTGCCACTGGGCAAATATTGTATCGAACTCCCGGCCGGACTGGTTGGTGACCATGACGATAATAGCGATGAAGACAGCGCGATCGCTGCGGTCCGCGAACTGGAAGAAGAAACCGGTTATCGTGCAGAAACCATGAGAGATTGCGGCGAATTTTATTCATCGCCCGGGATGGTGTCGGAAAGCTTCTCGCTGTTCAAGGCCGGTGGGCTAGTCAAAGTCAGCGAAGGCGGTGGAACCGATGGAGAGGATATTACCGTCCATCGGGTCGCGCTGGCCGAACTGGACAATTTTGTCGAAAAGAAGCGCCGCGAAGGTGCCGGGATCGATGTAAAGCTGCTCTTGTTGCTGCAACCGGGCTGAATATGTTCACTGGCGCAAGCAGCTGTCCATCTCCCGACATCCGAGCATAACATCATGGATGACGGTATCAGGTGCCAGTCAAGCGAGCACCCGCGAACCATGGTGCGGAAGGAAAGATTAGGAAATGGATTCCTGCCTTCGCAGGCATTCCGCTAGCGAAAATTGTCGGAGTAAGCCTGTATTTTCAGAGTCTTGTGCGGCGTTGGTATCACAGAATAAGCGATAGCATGTTTGTCGGCATAGGCTTTTGCCGCATCGCAGGAAGCAAAGCTCAGCTCTACTTGACGCTGGGTATCACCAGAGCCTGCCCAGCCGGTCAGCGGATCGGGCTTGCGCGCTTCGGCCGGTTCAAATTCGAGTACCCATTTATCGGTCAGAGCCCTGCCCGACTGCATTGCATTTCTAGGGATTTGATAAATTCGTGCGGCCATTTTTTGTTCCTGTCTTGAACCGGCTCAATAAGCGCGGGATATGGCAAATTCAACCGCTTCGGTCATCGCATCTTTCGCTTTTCCGGATGCAAAGATTCCCAGCGCATCGATTGCCCGTTGGCCATAATGCCGGGCCCTCGACATCGTATCTGTCATCGCACCGGTCGACCGAAGCAAGCCTGTTGCCCGGGCGAGATCCTCATTCGAGCTTTTATGCCCGATGATCGCATCTTTCCAGAATTTACGGTCTTCCTCGTTGCCCCGTGCATAGGCCAATATGACCGGCAAGGTCACCTTTCCTTCGCGGAAATCATCACCGGCATCCTTGCCCATGGTTTCGCGATCGGAGCTATAGTCAATCGCGTCATCGACCAGTTGGAATGCAATGCCAAGATTGCGGCCATAGCTATCCAGCGCCAGTTCAATTTCTTCATCGCATTCCGCAACCACGGCGGCTATCCGGCTGGCTGCTGCGAACAAGGCCGCTGTTTTGGCGCCAATGATATCCAGATAACGGTCTTCATTGGTGTCGATCTTGCGCTGCGCGGTCAGTTGATTGACTTCTCCCTCGGCGATCACAGCGGAAGCATTGGACAATATTTTCAATACTTTCAGGGAGCCATCCTCGACCATCAGCTCGAACGACCGGCTAAACAGAAAGTCGCCGACAAGGACGGTTGCCGGATTACCGAAGATGAGATTGGCCGCGGTTTTTCCACGACGCAAATCCGAACCATCGACAACATCATCATGCAGCAGGGTGGCAGTATGGATAAATTCCACCGCGGCGGCCAGTTTGAAATGGCGATCACCCGGATATCCGATCAGCTTCGCCGCTGCCAGGGTCAGCATCGGGCGCATGCGCTTGCCACCGCCAGCGATAAGATGTCCGGCAAGTTCCGGAATGAGGGGGATTTCCGACTGCATACGGTCGAGAATTACGCTGTTGACCTGATTCATATCGCTGGCGACCAGCGACATGATAGGTTCAAGTGAAGGCGCGGTGTCCCGCCCGAGATGATGGACCGTTGCTGACATGTTGCACTGGATGTGGCAAGTCACTAGGGATAAGGCAAGTGAAATAAGGTCTCATACGGTTGCATCCCGCATATGTGGGACAAAATTCCCGACGAGCGAAAATCAGGCGGCGAACCATGGATAAAAAGCTTAAACAATATCGCGAAAGCATCAACAATATCGATGCGGCGCTGGTGTTCATGCTGGCCGAACGCTTCAAGGTCACCCAGGCGGTCGGCGAATATAAGGCCAAAAACAGCCTGCCTCCCGCTGATGGCGCCCGCGAACAGGAACAGATTGCCCGGTTGCGCCAACTCGCCAGCGACGCCAATCTCGACCCCGAATTTTCCGAAAAATTCCTGCGCTTCATCATCGACGAAGTGATTCGGCACCATGAACGGATTCGGGAAGAGACTGACTAGGAATCAGTCCCTTCAGACCTGGGCAATCTTAATCGCACCAACAATCCGCCCAGATCCTCGCTTTCTTCCAGCGATACCGACCCATCATAGATTTCCGCGACGTCACGGACGATAGCGAGACCAAGACCGGTTCCCGGCTTGCCGCTGTCGAGCCGCGCTCCGCGATCGAATATGCGCTGGCGGTCTTTCTCAGGAATGCCGCGGCCGTCATCTTCGATCTGTAGTTCGACAAATTCATCATCGCTGTCGACGGTGATGAACACACTGCCACCGCCATATTTGGCAGCATTTTCGACCAGATTACCGATCATTTCATCGAGATCCTGGCGCTCGACCGAAGCGACGACATTCTTGTCACCATCAATATCGATCCGGACATGAGGATAGAGCCGCCCGACCGCGCGTTCGACCGCTTGCAGGCTTTGCCAGACCTTGGCCCGGCTGTGGGCATGGCCGCGCCTGCCCACCGCCCGTGCGCGCGCCAGGTGATGGTCGACCTGCCGCCGCATGACACCGGCTTCGCGAATCACCGTGTCAGCGAGATCATCGGCCTTGGCGGTTGCGCTGTTCATGATCACGGTGAGCGGGGTTTTCAGCGCATGGGCCAGATTGCCGGCGTGCCGACGCGCTTCCTCAGCCTGCTTTTCATTATGGTCGAGCAAGGCGTTCAGTTCGTCCACCATCGGCGTGACTTCGATCGGCATAGGTTCGACCACCCGGCGCTGCTTGCCGGTCCGCATGGAGGCGATGGCGATACGAATCTTGCGGAGCGGCCACAGGCCGTAGAGCGTCTGCAGCGCCGCCATGCCGATCAGGCCGAGTGCCAGGATCAGGAAGCTGTTGACCAGGATGGACCGGATATTGGCAATCTGACCATCCAGCCCGTCCCGGCTCTGCGCGACTTGAAACAGCCATTTTGTATCAGAATCGGGCAATATTATTGTGCGTTCGAGTACTCGCAGCGGTTCGTCCTCGAACTGCATGCTGTCATATATATGGGTTGCCCGATCATCGTGGGTGATGTTCGATTGCATGGTTCGGTCCCACAGCGAGCGCGACGGGAAATCATCATGGTCCTCGCCGCTGATCTGCCAGTAAAGGCCGCTGTTGGGCTCCAGAAAGCGCTGGTCTCCGAGCGGCCGGTTCAGGAAAACCTCGCCATCGGGTCCAATCTCCGCCGAGGCGATCATCGCGGTCAGCACATATTCCAGCTGATTGTCGAAATTACGCGTTACCGCGTCATTCAACACCCGGTCCAGCGCGAAACCGCCGCCGAACAGCAGGATGACAATCCATGCCGCAGCAATCCCGATCATCCGCCGACCAAGCGAGCCGGTGGTCTGTGTGCCTAGCCGAATATGGGTTGTCGGTGCCTTTTCATCGACCGGACTATCTATCTGGCTGGATTCATTCAGGCTTCGGGATCCTCTAGACTATAGCCAAGCCCTCGAATCGTCGAAATGACTTCCGCGCCCAGTTTCTTGCGAATGCGGGTGACGAACACTTCGATCGTATTTGAATCGCGATCAAAATCTTGATCGTAAATATGTTCGATCAATTCGGTCCGGGACACCACCTTACCCTTGTGATGCATCAGGTAGGAGAGCAGCTTATATTCCTGCGCGGTCAGCTTGACCGGACTGCCATCGAGCGTCACTTTGCCCGACCGCGTATCGAGACGCACGGCACCGGCAGTGAGTTCTGACGAGGCATTGCCCGAGGCGCGGCGGATAAGCGCCCGCAGCCGCGCGATCAATTCCTCGGTCTGAAATGGTTTTGCGAGATAATCATCGGCGCCTGCATCCAGTCCGGCAACCTTGTCCGACCAGCTATCGCGGGCGGTCAGCACCAATACCGGGAAATTGCGCTCTTCCTTGCGCCAACGATCGAGCACGGTCAGGCCATCAATTTCGGGTAGGCCGAGATCCAGGATCACCGCGTCATAGTCCTCGGTCGAGCCCATGAAATGGCCATCCTCGCCATCCGTCGACAGGTCAATGGCATAGCCATTGGCTTCCAATGTCGATTTGAGCTGCTGTCCCAGCGTGGGTTCGTCTTCAACGATCAAGACGCGCATGCTTGTCCTCCGAAATAATGCTTAATTCTGTGGATTGGCCTATATCACCATCCCTAGAACGTACAATGAATTAGAAAATTGGAAAATGCCAATATAGATTAGCGAGACTGGCGCAAAATCGCGCCGGTCCGGCCATCGACATCAACAAATATTACCCGTCCATCACGGATGAATTTCAGCCGATAAACCTGCGCACCCGGGTCAAATTCGGGACCGATATATTCGCTATCGGCCATTCTTGGCAAAATCCGACTCTCAATCGAGCGGATTGATTTCACCTTGCCAGCCATCATCTGCGAGCGCGCCTCATTCTGTTCGCTGCGACGATCCGTAGCCGCAACGACTTGCGGCGCAAGAAGCGGCAAGCACAGCGCTAGACAGGGCAAAAATATAAATTTCTTCAACATAAGGCCCCTCCTAGACTCGGCGGTTTTAACATCAGGTGAATGGCGGGTTCAGGCTACAGATCGCTATGCTAGCGCGTCATTTCATAGGTAATGCTCAGCGAGACGATCGTTCCCACCTGCCCCGGCGCGATCGGGGGTGGGGCAGACGAAGCGGCGGCGCTTTCCATCCGCATCATCGGTGCCTCCGATTCGGACGAAATGCCCTCGCTGATCGAGAGTATCCGAACGCCGGTATATCCCTCAGACCGGGCATAGCTCATCGCTCTCGCCTTGGCATTGGTGAGCGCCCGCTCCCGCGCCACATCCTTCAGCTTGCTGTCATCGCTGATCGAAAAAGAGGGGCCGTTTAAATTGGTCGCGCCGCTGCTGACGATCGCGTCGAGAATCTCGCCAAGCCTGGGGAGATCACGCACGGTCGCAGAAACCTGATTGGAAACCACATAGCCGACAAAGCGATTCTCCCGGCTGTCCTGATCATAATCATAATCCGCGCGCAGATTGATGCCGGTGGTCTGAATATCCTTTTCGGCAATGCCGAGCGATTTGAGCCGGTTGATCACCGCGCGCGCCTGCACGGAATTTTCGCGCAGCGCCTGCGTGGCGGTCTTTGCCCTGGATTCCACGCCGGTGCTGAACGTGGCGGTGTCCGGTGCACTGTCCACCTGTTCCGACACGCTGAGTTCAATCACCGGATTCTGGGCGACAATCTGGACATTCGCGGCCTGCGCGAAATTTGCCGGGATCAGGACCATGGCCGCTCCGGCCAATAAAATTGAAAGTTTCATGATTTTCTCCATCGATTCAGCTCGTTGTAGAACAAGCTCTCTGAACGGCAGCTATATAGTTTTGCCGGATTTTGCCGGTTCGTTCACCCGGCTGTCCGTCACCAATCTTGTGACCGTCAATCTCGACAACCGGCATGATCAGCAATGTCGACGACGACACAAAGGCTTCCGCCGCATTTTTTGCCTCGTCGATGGAAAAAGCGCGTTCCTCGACCGTCAACCCCATGGTCTTTGCCTGTGCTAGCATCTCGATCCGCGTCACGCCGGGCAGGATGCGGCGGTCGAGCTGATGCGAAATCAGGACGCCGTCCTTGTTGATGATATGCGCATTTTGTGAGGTGCCTTCGGTGATCATATCATCGCGTGTCATCCAGACGTCGTCGACTCCCGCTGCCACCGCTTCCATTTTCATCAGCGATGCGTAGAGCAGCTGGGTTGTCTTGATATCGCATCTTTGCCAGCGCAGATCCGGACGGGTTATGAGTGTCATGCCGCGATCGGCCATCGGGTTGTCGATCAGCGTCCGCTCCTGGGCAAAGGCAAAAATGGTCGGCGACGTCTCCGGCGCTGGCCAGCGATAGTCCCGCTCGTCCATCACGCCGCGGGAGACCTGCAAATAGATCAGGCCTTCCTGCAAGTCATTTTCTGCCACCAGATTCTGCGAGACGGTGGACCAGTCTGCAAAAGCATTGATCGAAAGCTCGCCAAGCGACCGCTCCAGACGGGTGACATGGCGCTCCATATCAATCAACCGGCCGGCTATGACCGAAACCACTTCATACACCGCGTCGGAAAACAGCAATCCGCGGTCAAATATGGAAATTTTGGCGGATGACCGGGGAACATAATCACCATTCAAATATACTGTTTCCAAATCCCGTACCTATCGCCAAAATTATCAATTTCACGCCTAACAATCCGATATGATGCGGCAGGTCAATGGCCTTTGTCGAAAAGAGAAGGCTTGAGCCAAAGCCCGCTTGCCCCTAACGCCCGGGAACCATGTCACAGCCCCCCATTTTTTCTTACGAGAATCTCTCTCTCCACCAGGGCGAAGGATGGCTGTTCCGTGATCTCGACCTGCATGTCGGTCCGCGCGACCGACTGGCACTGATTGGACGTAACGGCGCCGGAAAGACGACGCTGCTGCGGTTGATCACCGACGAAATCGAAGCGGACAAGGGGAAAAGGGTTATCCAGCCGGGCGTTAATATCGTGATGCTCGAACAGGAACCCGATTTTACGCCGTTTGAAACATTGCGCGACTTTGCTCTGTCCGGGGCAAGCGGGCCGGCGTTGCATGAAGTAGAGGCGATAGCCGATCAGTTGGGAACGGATCTTTCGACGCGCGCAGACAAAGCGAGCGGCGGCGAGAAACGCCGCGCCGCGCTTTGCCGGGCGCTGGCGTCGCAGCCGGATCTGCTGCTGCTCGACGAACCGACCAATCATCTGGACCTCAGCGCAATCGACTGGCTGGAAGAATGGCTCGGGCGCTATAAAGGCGCATTTATCACGATCTCGCATGACCGTACATTTTTGACCCGGTTGACCAAACAGACCTTGTGGCTCGACCGCGGATCGCTGCGGCGGCTGGAAGTCGGCTTTGGCGGCTATGAGGCCTGGATGGAAAAAATCTATGCCGACGAGACCCGTTCGGCAGAGCGGCTCGACGCCAGACTGAAACTCGAGGCGCACTGGCTGGAACGCGGCGTGACCGCCCGGCGCAAGCGTAATCAGGGCCGGCTGCAGAAGCTTTGGGACATGCGGGCACAGCGCGCGGCGATGATCGGCCCGGCGGGCGCCGCCAAACTGCAGGCCGAAAGCGATGACAGCCGAACCAAATCGGTTATCACGGCCACCAATATTTCCAAGTCCTTTGGTGAAGGCGATGCCGAACGCGTCATCATTCGTGATTTTTCCCTGCGCATCCAGCGCGGTGATCGAATCGGGATCGTTGGCGCCAATGGCGCGGGGAAGACGACCCTGCTGAAAATGCTGACCGGCGAATTGCAGCCGGACACCGGCACCGTGGCGCTGGCCAAGACACTGAACGGCGTTTTCATCGACCAGCAACGCAGTCTGCTGACCCCGGACAAAAGAGTCCGCGATGTGCTTGCCGACGGCAGCGACTGGATCGATGTGCGCGGCACCAAAAAGCATGTGCAAGGCTATCTGAAGGAATTTCTTTTCGCGCCCACGCTGATCGACGCAAAGGTCGGAACATTGTCCGGTGGCGAGCAATCGCGGCTTCTGCTCGCGCGTGAATTTGCCCGCATGTCGAATCTGCTGGTGCTCGACGAACCGACCAATGACCTCGACCTCGAAACGCTCGATCTGCTGCAGGAGGTCATCGCCGATTATGAAGGCACCGTGCTGCTGGTCAGCCATGATCGCGATTTCCTCGACCGCACGGTCACCATCACGCTGGGTCTGGATGGCAGTGGCAAGGTGGATGTTATCGCGGGCGGCTATGCCGAATGGGAAGCCAAGCGCAAACAGGTTGAAGCCGACCTGAAGCCGGCATCGAAACCGAAATCGGGCACATCCGCCGGTCAGGCGACCTCCCGTTCCAGCAGTCCAAGCAAGAAACTGAGCTACAGGGACCAGCGCGATTATGATCTGTTGCCGGAACGGATAGAAGCGATCGACCGGCGCATGAAAGAGATCGAGCAGGCGCTGGCCGATCCTAATCTTTATACTCGTGATTTCCCGCAGTTTGACAAGCTGACCAAAGAGAATAGCGCGCTGATCGAAGAAAAAGATGCAGCCGAAATGCGCTGGCTGGAACTGGCAGAAGAAGTCGAGCAACTGCTCCAACCCTGATCAGCCCGGCAGACGGTAGAAAATTGCCAGTCGGTCCAGCGCTATTTTCAGCACCAGCTTGCCCGACCGTGCGGACCAGCCCAGATTTTTCTCCGCAACTGGCGTGCCCTCCCCGCCACAGATGATCCGCCAGGCTATATCGGACAGATCACTGCCCAGATGCTCGATGGCATTTGAAAAACGCTGTTTTGCAGCAAGCTGCGCTTCGGTTTCGTTCAATATCGCCGGTGCAGTGCGTTTTCCTCCCGCGACCGGCGCTGCATCCCAGCGCATCGTGATCCTCGGTGCCAGATTGGCTCTTTCCCAGTCGGCGCGAAGTTTCTCTCCGGCATCAAACTGCCGGTCAGACAAATGGCCTCTGGCGTGAAGCCAGCCCAAGGGCGATTCTGACAGGTTGACCGTGACGCTCCGCGCGCGCCTGCGCTTCGGTGCGCGGTCATTGCGTTCCTCGCCATCCTGCGGGAGCGCCCGTTCTGCGAGCAAACGCGGGTCGGATAGAGATTTGTCTGCTCTGGTTGGTTTGGCTGGCATAATATCTCCTGAATAGATTGTTATACACTTGCCATTTTGGCGATATTGTAGGAAAGGAATAAACCATATAGGTTTGGAGTTTTAAAATGATCAGCCGTATCAGAGACGTTCGCAAGGCCAAGGGATTGACGCTGGACGATGTTGCCCAGAGGTGTGAACCGCCGACAACCGCGCAAACCATCGGGCGGCTGGAGACAGGCACACGAACCTTGTCGCTCGACTGGCTGAACCGGATTGCTGACGCCCTAGGCGTGGACAGCGCCGCGCTGCTGTCATTGCCCGATCAGGAAGAATTGCCGGTTGCCGCAATTCTCGATCACAAGGGCGCACACGCTTTGGGCAAGACCGAAAATATCTATCAACCGACCATCGAACCAGCGATGGTCGCCCTGCGCGTCAAAAGCAGCATTGGTGATTATCGTGCGGGCGACGATGTCTGGCTGTCGCGGCGTACTCCGGAGCAATTTTCCGGGGCGCTCAATCGCGACATATTGGTTCCTCGCCCGGCCGGACGCTATTTGTTCGGCCGCCTTATCGGGCGCGAGGACAACCGCCTGCAGATACTCCCGCTCGGCAGTGGTGCGCGGCAACAGATTGTCAGCGATCCCGAATGGATCGGCGTTGCGGTGCGGCTGGTAAGGGAGCTTTAGGGCCTGTGTGCTAGGAAGCATGCGATGACCCGTCCGCTCAACATCCTGACGCTTTCGACATTGTTTCCCAATGTTTCAGCGCCCAATTTCGGGATATTTGTCGAACGGCAAACCGCCGAACTGGCGAGCCGTCCGGAAACGAGTGTGACGGTTATCAATCCCGTCGGAATAGCGCCCTGGCCATTGCGCAAACTGGCACCATATCAAGCGCTGGATGCTTTGGCTGAGCATGAGGAATGGCGCGGGCTCGACGTCTATCGCCCGCGGTTCAAGCTGATCCCGAAGATCAGCGGCGCGAGCAATCCGCAGCGCATTGCCGACGCCATATTACCCTTGGTCAAAACACTGCACGAGAAAGCGCCGTTTGACCTGATCGATACGGAATTCTTCTATCCCGATGGAGCGGCAGCGATGCGGCTGGCCACTGCGCTCGCCATTCCCTTCACGATCAAGGCGCGCGGAGCGGACATCCATCATTGGGGCAGCGATCCGAAATGCCGGGATCAGATATTGCAGGCGGCGGAGCAGGCCAGCGCCGTGCTGGCAGTGTCCGAAGCGCTGAAGCAGGACATGATCGCCCTCGGAATAGATGGAAGCAAGATTGCGATCCATTATACCGGGCTTGACCAGGACCGGTTTGTTCCCGTTGACCGGGTTGCCGCGAAGCAGGTGCTGGGCGTCAACGGTCCGTTATTCATAAGCACAGGCGCGCTGATCCCGCGCAAGAACCAGGACCTGGTGATCCGCGCCATGACAAGCTTTCCGGACGCTAAATTGATGCTCGCTGGCCAGGGCGAAGCAGAGCAAAATTACCGCATGCTTGCCAATCAGCTTGGCGTGGCCGACCGCATCCGTTTTCTCGGCAGCGTGCCGCATGAGCAGCTGGCGCAGCTGACCGCTGCCGCTGATATCGCCATTCTTGTGTCCAGATCCGAAGGCCTAGCCAATGCCTGGGTCGAGGCGCTTGCCTGCGGCACGCCGGTGATCATCAGCGAGGCCGGTGGGGCGCGGGAACTGGTGACCAGTGCGGTTGCCGGGCGGATCGTCGATCCCAATGTCGAGGCGATTGTTGAGGCTGCAAAGGCAATCCTGGCCGATCCGCCAGGACAGGATATGGTGCGATCATCGGTCAGCCGGTTCAGCTGGAAAAACAACGGCGATCAGCTGCTCGCGATATTGCAACAGGCCGCCGGAAAAACCTAGGCCAGCGGCAGAAACGCGCCGACGATCCAGCGTTCTTCAGCCCGCAACACGCCCCAGGTGCGCGCCGCAGCCCGGCTGTCCATGACTTCCAGCCCCATGCCGGCCGCTTCCACTTCCCGCCGGAAAGCTGCCGGAGGCTGCAACATCGACGGACCGCTGCCGAGCAGGAGAAATTCCGGTTTGGGAGACAGGTTCAGGCTGGACAATATCTCGGCGAGATTCAGCTGGTCGAGACCCGAGCCAGTCCAGCCAACAGCCTGTTCGGGCGAAATCAGCAGTCCTTGCTCGTATCGCTGTTCACCAATCTTGTAGCCCGTCGGCGTGAACCCAGTGACTACTGGCCCCGTGAACTCGACATCCTTGCGAAGCTCTACCAAGATTCAGCCAATCTGCTCCGGCCCACCCAGCTTCTCCGCTTTGTCGTTGCCTGACTCGGCCGGTACAAATGTGTCCGGGCCAACCTTGAGCCAGATCAGGATCGGAGCAGCCATGTAGACCGAGCTGTAGGTACCGACAAACACGCCGAAGAACATCGCCACGGAGAAACCGAAAATCACATCCGGTCCCCACAAGATCAATGCGCCGAGCGCGATCAGCATGGTCAAGCTGGTCATCACCGTCCGCGCCAGGGTCTCGTTGACCGACAGGTCGAGCAAGGCAATGATGTCCATCTTGCGATATTTCTTCAGATTTTCGCGAATCCGGTCGAACACGACAATCGTATCGTTGAGCGAATAGCCGATGATCGTCAGCAGCGCCGCGACAATATTGAGGTTGAACTCCATCTGGGTCAGCGCAAACAGTCCGAAGGTCAGCGCGACATCGTGGACCAGCGCGAACAGGGCACCAACACCGAACTGCCACTCGAAGCGGATCCAGATATAGATGGAAATCGCGATCATCGCGAATAGGAGCGAGTAAGCGCCGGTTTCAAACAGCTCCGACGAGACCTTGCCGGAAACCGACTCCACGCCATCGATACGGACATCGGGATAATCGGCCTTGATCGTCGAGACGATCTTTTCGGTCATTTCATTGGCTGCTTCCGGGCGCGATTCCGCTTCGACAGGCAGCCGCATCCGGATTGACACTTCGTTGGCGTCACCAAATCGCTGAATCGTTGCATCGCCATAGCCGAGCCCGCCAATACTGTCGCGCAGCTCGGAAATTGGTGCTGTTTCGGTCTCGGTGAAAGTCGCCTGAATCATCTGGCCGCCGATAAAATCAACGCCGAAATTCAAACCCTTCGACGCCACCAGCCCGAGCGAGGCGATGATCGTCAAGATGCTGAAAGCCATGGCGATATTGCGCCATTTCAGGAAGCCGATATTGGTGTCGTCCGGAACAAGTTTGAGCAATCTCATATAACCAACTCCTGCGGACGGGCGCGTCTGACCCAGAGCGCCACAAACATCCGGGTTACGACCACGGCGGTAAATACGGATGAAGCGATACCGATCATCAGAACGACCGCAAATCCCTTCACCGGTCCGGAACCGAACATGAACAGCAATACGCCGGCAATGATATTGGTGACATTGGCATCCATGATCGCTCGTGATGCTTCCTTGTAGCCAACTTCAATCGCCTGAACGACCCTTCGCCCTCGCCGTCGTTCTTCCCTGATCCGTTCGTTGATCAGCACATTGGCATCCACGGCAGCGCCGACGGTGAGAACAAACCCCGCAATCCCCGGCAGCGTCAACGTGGCGTTAAACATCGCCATGACCCCGACAATGATGAACAGGTTCAGCGCCAGCGCGATATTGGCATACATACCAAATCGGCCATAGGTGACGACCATGAAGGTCAGCACTGCAATGGTCGCGATGACAGCAGCAATCATGCCCTTGTCGATCGAATCCTTGCCAAGATCAGGACCGACGGTGCGCTCCTCGACGATCTTCAGTTCCACCGGCAACGCACCGGATCGCAAGGCGATCGCCAGCTGGTTCGCGCTTTCAACCGTGAAATTGCCGGATATCTGAGCCGAACCACCGAGGATCGGTTCATTGATATTGGGCGCGGAAAGCACCTGGCCATCGAGAATGATCGCAAAGGGCTTGCCGACATTATTCTGGGTCAGGCGGGCAAATTTTGAACCGCCCTCGCTATCGAAGGTGATATTGACCACCGCCGCGTTGGTTTGCTGGTCAAAGCCCTGCCCGGCATCGGTCAGCTTGTCGCCGCTGATTCCACCCAAGCGCTTGACCGCAATATTCGGAACTCCGACCGGATTGTCGGGATAAGGAAAAATCTGGCTGCCCACTGGCGCCCGGCCTGCGGCCACTGCATTGGGATCGGCAGAAAAGTCGACCAGCTTGAATTCCAGCTTAGCGGTCTGTCCGAGCAAAGCCTTGAGCGCTTCCGGATCATCCAGCCCCGGGACCTGCACCACAATTCGATTGTCACCTTGCCGCAGGATGGTCGGCTCGCGCGTGCCCATTTCATCGATACGGCGGCGGATAACGTCGGTTGCCGTTTCCATCGCCTTTTCGACGGCATTTTCCAGTCCCGCTGCGGTCGGAGTCAAAACAAAGCGCGTATCATCGCGCACTTCGATATCCCAGTCGCGCTGACCGGTCAGTCCGGCACCTGAGGTAAGCGGGACGATCGCATCGCGCGCGGCATCGACCTGGGTGCTGTCGCGGACCATGAAGCTCAACACCCCGTTGCGACGGGAAATATCGCCAATGCCGATGCGCGGAGTGGCGCGGCGCATTTCCGCGCGCACCGATTCTTCCATCGTCAGGAGCCGGGCGGTCGCGACATCGGCTGGATCTGCTTCCAGCAAGATATGGCTGCCACCCTGAAGATCGAGCCCCAGATTGATGGTTTCATTGGGCAAAAAGCTCGGCCAATATTTTTGACCACTTTCGCCGATCAGACTGGGAATGGCCATCAGCACGCCAAAGGCCAGCAGCAGGGAAATGGAAATGACTTTCCAGCGCGGGAAATCGAGCATCGAAACTAACTTTCTATATCACCGCGTTCAGTCGTTCGCAGGTTTGGCACCGCCGCGTGGCATGACATCGGTCAGTGTCGCCTTGACCGCTTTGACGCGGACGCCGCTGGCGATTTCGACTTCGACATATTCATCATCGACCTTGACCGCCTTGCCAACCAGTCCGCCGCCGGTCACGACCTCGTCATTCTTCTTGACCGAACCAACCTTTGCCTGATGTTCTTTCATCTTCTTTTGCTGGGGCCGGATGAGCAGGAAATAGAAAACCGCGAAGATAAGCACCAGCGGCATGACCCAAATTAGAAAGCTTCCGGCGCCGCCGGCGTCAGCTGCTGCAGATAATATGGATATTGTTGTCATGAAATCGTCCCGATAATTGCAAATTTTTATGTGTGGTGCCCGGGCTCCTGTTTCAAGCCCCTGACCAGTCAACCCAGATGTTGCGCGTGCCTATCACGAGCTTGTCGAGCGTGCAATGGAATCCGTATGCGGGAAAGGTTGGATTCCAGACGCAAACGACTTGCCAAGGCCCATCGACCTCCATATATGCGCAGCCTCGGTCGGGACGTAGCGCAGCCTGGTAGCGCATCACACTGGGGGTGTGGGGGTCGGAGGTTCGAATCCTCTCGTCCCGACCAGTTTTCCGGCGCCAGAGCGCGTCCGGGGGGACGATCGGCCGAAAAATGTCCGAGCGCGAGCGCCGGGATTGCCGATATCCGCAGCAAAACTCCCTAAATGACCGGTTCTGTCGATCTCAAAGTTCGTCAAAGTTCGGGCCAATGAGCGGTTTTCGCGTTCCCGTTTTTATAGAGCGGCCCCGTTTGACTCACACGAAGCCACGAAGACGCAAAGCAATTGCGCGCTCTTCCGGCCTTTGTGGGTTTTTCTTATTTGTGCGAGCCCGGCCATTTCTGTACCGCCCCGCAAACTAGACACCGGAGCCCGGTTTTGTTTTCTGTGACCTTTGCTCCGAAGCCGCAGATTTCCTGCCTTTATGTGCCGCGAGTCTGGCGTCTAGTGTAACCTTCCAGATTGCAACTCCAAACGGTCCAGTAGAAGCATGCGGATAGCGGGCGGTGCCGTTATCATATCCAGATTGTCAAAGAGCCTGTCCTGCGCCTGTCGCGGGAGCGGAAAGATAATAAGCGATTGGACTGGATGTAGGAAAGAGAGAATTTGGCGGATGGTCGTGAGTGTTTTACTATTCAGACACCCGAAAAATGGGTGTCAACTTAAGCTCAAAAGCGGACTCTAGCTTTGGTCGTCGTCAACGGCCACAATTGGGTGGGGAACCGACATTAGGATATGCCGTCGAGAATGACAGCTTTATTTCGAAAGCGGACATAAGTTGATCGTCGAAGGAATAAGAAACACCCCAAACTCAATTGGACCCACAAGGGAATTGGGAATATTTATGCTTCTTGTAATCTGGATTAGATATAATTGATAAAGCAATGCCATCTGTTTCCCTGATAACGTAGAAAACTGTTGAGCTGTCAACATCTGTTACTTCACCGAATTTATAGGTCTTGCCACCCAGCATTTTTTCAGCACTAGTCAACAGCACCCTTGGACTAGCGATAATTACCTCGCGAGCATTCAGGCCGTGTGTGGCAAACTGATATTTAGGATAAACAACTCTTCCTTCGGTCCGGATATCATGCTCTGTTATTTGAATTGATGGCAACCCATTTGACTGATAGCAACCTTGAACGATTTTGTTGTCCAATACTTCAACTATACCGTCGCCATTGATTGGACCGCATCCAGCTAATACCATTGGCAATAGGAATGAGATGTATTTCATATGGATTTTTTCGTCGCAGATCATAGAACACGAAAGATAGCGTTGCCATTTGAACTAAGCAAATTCTAATGTCCGCGTTTGCGCCCACAGGAGACATTAAAGACGGATAACGTGAACGGCCGCTACGGGGCGTTTCCGGAACGGCAGCTTCTGCTTCCGTAACGCCGCCCTTTCGCCCTTAGCGAACATAAGCGCTGTGATTTCTCGTCCCGAAAACGGACATCTTCATACCGCGAAGAATGCCGTTCCCTCAAACCCCACTCTACCCAAAAGGCCGATAAAGCTCCCGTTGCGGCCGGGTAAACCATTCCGGCCCTGACGCCGTCATATAGAAATGGTCTTCCAGCCGGATGCCATATTCGCCGGGTACAACGATCATCGGTTCGTTGGAGAAGCACATGCCCGCCGCCAATGGCGTCTTGTCGCCTTTGACCAGATAGGGGCCTTCGTGGATGTCGAGGCCGATGCCGTGGCCGGTGCGGTGGGGGAGGCCTGGCAGGTCATAGTCGGGGCCGAGGCCGTGGCTGATCAGCATATCGCGAGCGGCCTGGTCGACGTCTTCGCAGGGCGTGCCGATGGCGGCGCGGTTAAAGGCGGCTTGCTGGGCCTGTTTTTCCACCTGCCATAGCCTTTCGATCTCGCTGTCCAGTTTGGACAGGGCATAAGTGCGGGTAATGTCGGAATTATAACCATCGATGGCACAGCCGGTGTCGATCAGGATCAGCTCACCCTGCTGCAGCGCCGGGTCGCCGGGGACACCGTGCGGATGGGAGGTCGCTTCGCCAAATTGCACGGCGCAAAAACTGTTGCCGCGATCGGCGCCGCCAGCGCGGTGCAGGCGATCGATTTCGGCGATCACCTGGCTGGCTTTCATGCCCGGTTTGATCCACTCAAAGACCGTCTGATGGACAGAGAGTGTGAGCTGCATCGCCGCGATCATCAGATCGATTTCAGCCTGTGATTTTATCGCGCGCAGCAGGGCGATGATCGGGGCGGCAGAGCCATGGAGGACCGGTTTTTCGAGCTGGGCCAGCGCATCGAACAGGCGCGCAGCATGGCCGTAGGAACATTCCGGATCGAGCGCGCATCGCTGGCAACCGTGTTCGGCCAATAGAGACGCGATGAGAGCAAAGGGGCTTTCATGCTCCTCCCAGAAGGCCATTTCCGACGCCATCGGGAATTTGGCGCGGACCGCTGATTCCTCGAATTGCGGGCAGATGAAGACGGTGCGGTTAGCCGTGATCAACACGCCGACAAAGCGTTCGCTTTCGTAAAAGGCCTCGCCGAAGAAATAGCGCATGTTGCTGCCCGGTGTGATGATCAGAGCATCAAGGCCGCTTGCCGGCATCGCCTTGCGCAGATGGTCCAGCCGCTGTTCGCGTTCGGCGTTGCCGATCGATGGCGGTCGCGATGCTGTGGTCATGGTCAAATCTCCAAAATGGGCTGTGCGTATCCAGGCCATTACGCGAATTTCGGTGACAGCGCACTTGTTGTGAATTTCATGTCGCCTTACGGCAATTCAGGTCCCGAAAATCTCGTAGCAAATGATGCGCAGCGCGGCCATAAACGCGGCCAATGCCGTAGCCAGTGCCGCACGGGAATTGAGAATTTGGGTGCGATTGAGCGCCGTTATAATCCGGTTATAATCGGCGGCATCGAGCGTTTCATGCTTGCTCACGCGCCGCAGTCGGCGGCGGCTGGCAGCCAGCCAAAGCCAGCCCGATGCCAGAGCAAAACCGATGACCAAAAAATCCAGAAGCCGGACCAGAATATCTGCAAAATCCATTTGTCCTCAGCGCCCTTTGCCATCGGAGCGAGATAATCGGTCCGAACATCGCACCGTCGATTTCCTCTTATGCAATGCCCAGGCTTCCATATATCAGAAAACCGAGATACAAAAAATAGCCGCTAACCAGCAGCGCGCCGCTGATCCGTCCAAATTTCCGCCATTTCATCAATATGAAAATGATCAAGATGCTGCTTGCCAGCATGACCGGCAAGTCGCGGGTGATCAGATCATGAGGAACGCCGCTTGGTGCAAACATCATTGTGACGCCGCCGATCCCCAGGATATTATAGATGTTTGAACCGATCACATTGCCAAAGGCGATTTCCGACTGTTTGCGGACGGCTGCGATCACCGAAGTCACCAGTTCCGGCAGCGACGTGCCGACGGCGACTATCGTCAGTCCAATCAGTGTTTCCGACAGATTCGCCATACGTGCCAGATCTATCGCTCCTGACACCAGCATCCGTCCGCCAATGATAAGAATGGCAAGCCCTGCGAGCGTCAGGATGATCGGTTTGAGCCAGCCATTGCCCGCGCCCTGCGACAGCGGATGAGGCAGCAAGGGATCAGCCAGTTCCAGCGCCGCCGCCTTGTCATGCGGCGCATTATGGAATTCCGGATCATGATCAGCCGGGGTTTGAAGGACAGCGACTGTCTCCTGTCGGTAGCAATAGGTGATATAGGCGGCAAGCAAACCGGCCATAGCTACGCCGACGAGTCCATGACCGAGCCCGGTCAAGGCAACCGCAATCAAACCGAATGAGGCAGCGATCATGATCACCGGGTCGCGCAAATAATTGGCATTGGTGATGATGATGGGCGAAGCGAGCGCGGCAACGCCCAATATCAGCAGGCCGTTGGCAATATTGGAACCGACGATATTGCCCCATGCGATTCCGGGAGCATCTAGCAACGCCGCTTCGACACTGGTTACCAATTCCGGCATTGATGTCCCGAAACCGACGATCACAAGACCGACGATGAGCGGCGTTACTCCGGCGCGAGAAGCCAACTGCACAGCGCCGCGCACAAGCACTTCACCGCCAACCAGCAGCGCCACAAGACCTATCACCAGATAGGTCAGAGATTCGATCATATATTTGTCCTAGAAGAGCCGGGGGCGCAATTTCGTTGTCGTCTGATATGCTCGGAAAACCGGGGGAGGAAAATATCGCCCCTAGTCGAACAGCTCCTCAAGGAAGGATTTCCGGCGTTTCTTTTTATAGCCGTGATCATGGTCCTTATCGTCGCTTCGATTGTCGCGAAAGTCGTTGCCAGCAGGCTGTCGCTCCTCGAATTGCTGTACCGGCGGGGCAGATCGTTCGATCAACTTGTCAAGCTCGCCGCGATCAAGCCAAACGCCGCGGCACTGCGGGCAATAATCAATCTCGATGCTCTGGCGTTCACTTATGACCAATGCAACCGAGCAAACCGGGCAGCTCATAGTTGGTGCGATACGCATTTCATTCATTCCTTTGATCAACGTCAGCGGGCCTGGATATCCGGTCATTTGCAAGCGATTCGGACGGCGCATATGGCTCGGGGGAGGTGCGCGCCGTCCGGTTCAATTTTGTCGGCTTTATGAAGGTGATTGTTGCAGACGCTTGCGAATAGTCTGGATTTCATCCTTGATCCGCAACCGAAGGCGTTTGAGCTGCTTCATGTCAACTTGCCAACCCGCTGCTTTGCGGTTGTCGATCTGGCGGTTCAGGCTTCGATGGCGTCTGACAAGTTCATTCAGGTAATTTTTCATCGCTTGTCTCCTTTTGTTGCCATGCCGATATGCAACAGTCAGGAATATAGATCAAATCGAATGATTATGGAGTTATTGATAGATAATAACTATCATATGAATATTGATTGATATTAAAGGGTCAAGTGCAATAACCCCTAGAATTGCCGTGTGAGTGCGCAATTCCACGCCAACGGTCGTTAAACCTCAGCCACCACTATAGTCGAGATAACTGTCGTCACGGGCCAACGATATCAGCGTCAGGCCGCAGGATCGCGCGCGTTCGATCGCAATGCTGGTGGCTACCGAGATCGTGACCAATGTGGTGGCGCCGGCGATGACCGATTTCTCCACAATCTCGTAGCTGCAGCGGGATGTTGTCAGGACGAAACCGGCCGATAGCGACCGGTTATCACCGGCCATCGCGCCGATCAATTTGTCGAGCGCATTATGGCGGCCGACATCTTCGCGGACGCAGGCGATGGCGCCGGTCTGATCAACCCAGGCCGCCGCATGCACGCCGCCAGTGGCCTTGTTCAGCGGCTGATGGTCATGCAGGGCCGCAAGCGCATCGAAGATATGGTCTTTCCGGATCGGCTGATGCGGGCTGACCTTGGGCAGCGGCCGGGCGACCAGTTCGAGATTTTCCAGACCGCACAGACCGCAGCTGCTTTCGGCAATGCGGGTGCGCGCCCGTTCGAAAACCATGTCGGCCTTTTCCGAAGCGACATTGGCGCGGATGATCCAGCCTTTTTCATGGCGATGGACATTGATCGCGGCCAGTTGGTCGGCCCGCTCGATCAGTCTCTCGGACATGGCAAAGCCGGTGACAAAATCTTCCAGGTCCGACGGCGTCGCCATCATCACCGCGTAACCGATACCATTGAACTCGATCGAAACCGGCGCTTCTATGGCAATCTGCCGGGATGATTCTTCTGCTGCTGAACCGCCGGGACGTATGATCTTGGCGTTTTGGCTGGCCATCTAGGCTTCGGTGGCGGCGGCAGATGGCTGGGTCTTCTGCGCGACCATGGTGATAGCCAGGGCGGCGACCTCCGACAGGCCGGCCCCTGCCCCATCGGCAACATGTCCAATGATCCGGCTCTTCATCCGCGGGTCCCAAAACAGCAGGATATGCTCGGCCGTGGCCTCGGCGGCGGCATCGCGGTCGAGCGTGCCGAAATTGCGGGCAATCTGGTCGGTCGTATAGACAAGATGATCGAGCGTGTTCATTCCGCCGCTTCTGCCGTTTCGATACGCCGCGACTGTTCCGACAGCTCTTCATAATCTTCCTGCCAGTCGGTCGGACCGTTGGAAGCGGCCACTTGCACGGCGGTCACCTTATATTCCGGGCAATTTGTCGCCCAGTCGCTGAAGTCGGTGGTTACGACATTGGCCTGGGTCGCAGGATGATGGAAGGTGGTATAGACGACACCGGGCGCGACCCGCTCGGTCACGGTCAGGCGCAAGGTTGTTTCGCCCGAGCGGCTCGACAATCTGGTCCAGTCGCCGTCGTTCAGCCCGCGATTTTCGGCATCGGTCGGGTGCATTTCCAGCAGGTCTTCCGGATGCCAGGCGCTATTGGCGGTGCGTCTTGTCTGGGCGCCGACATTATAGTGGGACAATATTCGTCCGGTTGTCAGCAGCAGCGGAAAGCGCGGACCGGTTTTTTCATCGGTCGGGACATAGTCGGTGACGACAAATTGCCCCTTGCCGCGGACAAAGCCGTCGACATGCATGATCGGCGAGCCATCGGGCGCGGCTTCATTGACCGGCCATTGCAGCGAGCCTGCTTCCTTCAGGCGCGCAAAACTAACGCCTGCGAAAGTCGGGGTCAGGCGGGCGATCTCGTCCATGATCTCGGACGGATGCGAATAATTCCAGTCAAGACCCATGGCATGGGCCAGCGCCTGGGTGACTTCCCAGTCCTCCATGCCGTTGACCGGCGCCATCACCTTGTTGACCAGCTGAATCCGCCGCTCGGCATTGGTGAAGGTGCCGTTTTTCTCGAGGAAGGTCGAGCCGGGCAAGAAAATATGCGCGTAATTGGCGGTTTCGTTGAGGAACAGGTCGTGGACGATCACGCATTCCATCGCCGCCAGCCCGGCGGAGACATGTTTGGTATTGGGGTCGGACTGGAGAATATCCTCGCCCTGGACATAGAGCGCCTTGAATTCGCCATCGACGGCGGCATCGAGCATATTGGGAATGCGCAGCCCCGGTTCGGAGTCGATCGGAACGCCCCAGTCTTCCTCAAACAGGGCGCGGGTCGTCGCATCGGACACATGGCGATAGCCGGACAATTCGTGCGGGAAGCTGCCCATGTCGCAGGCACCCTGGACATTATTCTGGCCGCGCAGAGGATTCACGCCGACGCCGGGCCGGCCGATATTGCCGGTGGCCATTGCCAGATTGGCAATCGCCATCACCGTCGAGCTGCCCTGGCTATGTTCGGTCACGCCCAGTCCGTAATAGATCGCGCCATTGCCGCCGGTGGCGAATAGCCGGGCCGCAGCGCGAAGCTCTGCAGACGGAACCCGGGTTACCGGCTCAAGGGTTTCCGGCGCATGGCGTTCGTCCGCCACAAAGGCGGCCCATTCGGCATATTCGTTCCAGTCGCAGCGTTCGCGAATGAAGGTTTCGTCGGCCAGACCTTCGGTGACGTTGACATGGGCCATCGCCGTCAATACCGCGACATTGGTACCCGGCTGCAACGGCAGATGATGCGCCGCCTCGATATGCGGGGATTTGACCAGATCGATCCGGCGCGGATCAATGACGATCAGCTTTGCCGGCGGCCTGCCGTCGATGCCGCGCAGGCGTTTCTTCATCCGGCTGGCAAAGACCGGATGAGCGTCGGTCGGATTGGCACCGATCACCAGGATGACATCGCTTTCTTCAACGCTGTCGAAATCCTGCGTGCCGGCGCTGGTGCCAAAGGTGGTTTTCAATCCGTAGCCGGTCGGCGAGTGACAGACGCGCGCGCAGGTATCGACATTATTATTGCCGAAACCGGCCCGCACCAGTTTCTGCACCAGAAATGTTTCTTCATTGGTGCAGCGCGAAGAGGTAATCCCGCCGACGCTGAGCCGGCCGTATTTGCTCTGGATCCGTTTGATCTCGCTGGCGGCATAGCCCAAAGCTTCATCCCAGCTGACTTCCCGCCATGGTTGGTCGATGCTCTCGCGAATCATCGGCTTGGTGATCCGGTCCTGATGATTGGCATAGCCCCAGGCAAAGCGGCCCTTGACGCAGCTATGGCCGCGATTGGCCTTGCCATCTTTCCACGGCACCATGCGGACCAGCTGCTCACCGCGCATTTCGGCGCGGAAGGTGCAGCCGACGCCGCAATAGGCGCAGGTGGTGATTTCGGTGCGGTCGGGCTTGCCGATTTCGGCAACCGCTTTCTCTTGCAGCGTTGCCGTCGGGCAGGCCTCGACACAGGCGCCGCAGGATACGCATTCGCTGGACAGGAAATCATCGGTCGGCAGACCGGCCGAGATTTTCGAGGCAAAGCCGCGCCCGTCCATGGTCAGCGCAAAAGTCCCCTGCACTTCGTCGCAGGCCCGCACACAGCGCGAACAGGCAATGCATTTGGACGGATCAAAATCGAAATAGGGGTTGGACGTATCTTTCGCCTCACCGAGATGGTTGGCGCCCTCATAGCCATAGCGGACATCGCGCAGCCCGACATTGGCCGCCTGATCCTGAAGCTCGCAATCATTGTTGGCGCTACAAGTCAGACAATCGAGCGGGTGATCGGAGATATAAAGCTCCATCACGCCCTTGCGCAATCTCTGCAGATGCGGCGTCTGGGTTTTTACCACCATGCCGTCTTCGGCCGGTGTCGTGCAGCTCGCCGGTGTGCCCTTGCGGCCTTCGATCTCGATCAGGCAGAGTCGGCAGGAGCCAAAGCTTTTGACATTGTCGGTGGCGCAGAGCTTGGGAATATTATTGTCGATTTCCGCTGCCGCGCGCATCACGCTGGTGCCGACCGGAACGCTGACATCGCGGCCATCGATCGACAGGGTTACGATATCACTGGCTTTGGAAGCCGGTGTACCGAAATCCTTTTGCGGCTGATAGGTCATGACTTGTCCTTTACCATATCGGCGCTCGCTCCGAAATCCTCGGGCCAATGTTTTATGGCGCTCATCACCGGATAAGGCGTGAAACCACCGAGCGCGCAGAGAGATCCAAATTTCATCGTCTCGCAAAGATCGGAAATGAGCGACAATTCTGCATCGACGCTGCGTCCCTGTTTCGGGGCATTGTGCATTTGCGGCAGGCTCTCGACCGGGTCCGCTGCCGCGCGTCCGCCCGCCTTGATCCGGTCGAGCACTTCCATCCCGCGCACCGAACCCAGTCGGCAGGGCGTGCATTTGCCGCAGCTTTCGGCGGCACAAAATTCCATCGCGAAATGGGCCTGGGACAGCATGTCGGCAGTCTCGTCAAACACGACGAGCCACCATGGCCGATCAAACCGTCGGCTGCGGTGAAGGCTTCATAGTCAAACTGCAGATGGAAATCGCTGATCGGATGATAGGCACCGAGCGGGCCACCGACCTGCACCGCCTTGACCGGCCGGCCGCTTTGCGTGCCGCCGCCAATTTCATTGACCAGTTCACCAAGCGTGATCCCGAAGGCGGTTTCGAACAGGCCGCCATATTTCAGATTGCCGGCCAACTGGATCGGCATGGTGCCGCGCGAACGACCCATGCCATAATCGGCATAGGATTTGGCACCATGAGCCAGAATATAGGGAACGGCCGCGAGGGTCAGAACATTGTTCACCACGGTCGGCTTGCCGAACAGTCCTTCCAGAGCGGGAAGCGGCGGCTTCGCCCTCACCTCGCCGCGCTTGCCCTCGAGGCTCTCGAGCAAAGAAGTTTCTTCGCCGCAGACATAGGCACCGGCGCCGACCCGGACCTCGATGGCAAAGGGCGCAACAATATGCGCGCTAGCCCTGATCGCAGCGTTCAGCTTGGCAATCGCATGCGGATATTCGCTGCGGGCGTAGATATAACCCTTGTCGGCGCCCACCGCGAGGCCGGCAATCGCCATGCCTTCGATCAGGCAATAGGGATCTCCCTCCATCAGCATCCGGTCGGCAAAGGTGCCGCTGTCGCCTTCGTCGGCATTGCAGACGATATATTTCTGTGGTCCGTCAGCGCCAGCGACGGTCTTCCACTTGATCCCCGCCGGGAAGCCCGCACCGCCGCGACCGCGAAGGCCGGATTGTGTCACGGTGTCGATGATCGCGTCGGCGCCCAGTTCGCGCGCCTTTGCCAGACCGAGCCAGCCGTCGGTCGCCTGATAATCTTCCAGATCAAGCGGCTGCGTTATGCCCGCCCGCGCAAAAGTCAGACGCTGTTGTTTGGCAATGAAGGGGTGTTCTGCGACCTTGCCGATATTGAGATCAGATGTTCCGTCCAATATCGCCGCGACATCGTCCACCGTCGCCGGACCATAGCCGATACCATTGACTTCGACGAGCGGCTCCAGCCAATGCATGCCCCAGCTCGAAACGCGGATGATATCCGCATCAGGCATAGCCTTCGCCATTGCCGCGGCCACCGCATCAGCCCCGCAGGCCAGCGCCAGCGCATCATCGGATATGGCAATGCGTAAGGTCATAAGGATTCAATCAATTTGGTCAGTTTTGGAACGTCGAGCCTTGCGTGCACATCCTGTCCGATCATCGCATTGGGGCCGACGCTGCACAGGCCAAGACAGTAAACGGTCTCGATCTCGCATTTGTCTTTTGTTGCCGCGGATATATCTGCGGCCAAAGCCTCGCAACCGCGCGCCTGACAGGCTTCGGCGCGGCACAGCTTCAATACGGGCAGTTTCGCCGGTTCAGATTTAAAGTCGTGATAAAAGCTGACGACGCCGTGAACTTCTGCCCGGCTCAGATTGAGGGCACCGGCGAGATAGCGTTTGGTATCCTCATCGATACAGGAAAATTCTGCCTGAATATCATGCAAGATCGGCAGCAAGGGCCCGTCGCGTCCGGCATGGGCCGCGACAATTTCTTCAAGACGTGCCATTTTGTCCATCACAGTCTTTCCGCATGCCAACGCAAATGATCGGCCATGAAGGTGGCAATGAAATAATAGCTGTGATCATAGCCTTCCCGCATATTCAGGGTGAGCGGGATTTTCGCTTTTGCGCAAACTTCGGTTAGCAAGTGCGGCTTCAGCTGTTCCTCGAGGAAATTGTCGCTGGTTCCCTGATCGACCAATATGTCGGTAACGCACGCGCCATCCTCGATCAGCGCGCAGGCATCATATTCCCGCCACGCCGCTTTATCGCTGCCAATATAGGCACTGAGCGCCTTTTCACCCCAGGGGCAATTGAGCGGTGAAACAATCGGCGCGAAGGCGGAAACGCTTTTATACCGGTCGGGATTGCGCAGCGCGATGGTCAGCGCGCCATGGCCGCCCATGCTATGCCCGAATATTCCCTGCCGACTCATATCCGCCGGAAAATTGGCGGCGACCAAGGCCGGCAGTTCTTTCTCGATATAGCTGCGCATGCGGAAATGCTTAGCCCATGGCTCTTCGGTGGCATCGACGTAAAAACCGGCACCCTGCCCCATGTCATAGGCCTCATCATCAGCCACGCCTTCGCCGCGCGGTGATGTATCGGGCGCGACAATGATCAGCCCCAGTTCGCTAGCCGCCTTGCGATATTCGCCCTTTTCCATGACATTGGCATGGGTGCAGGTCAGGCCGGACAAATACCAGACGACCGGCAGTTTTGCGCCTAGCGCATGATCAGGAACATAGACCGCGAAACTCATGTCGGTTCCTGTCTCGGCGGACGCATGGGAATAGACCCCCTGCGTGCCGGCAAAACTTCTATTGGTGGAAACCGTTTCCATCAAAAGACGACGACGCTGCGGATGCTTTCACCGGCGTGCATCAGATCAAAGCCCTTGTTGATCTCTTCCAGCGTCAATGTGTGGGTGATCATCGGATCGATTTCGATCTTGCCGTTGACATACCAGTCGACGATTTTCGGAACATCGGTCCGGCCGCGCGCGCCGCCGAATGCCGTCCCCTTCCAGACCCGTCCGGTGACCAGCTGAAATGGCCGGGTCGAAATTTCCTTGCCAGCCTCGGCAACGCCGATGATGATGCTTTCACCCCAGCCGCGATGACAGGATTCCAGCGCCTGACGCATGACGTCGGTATTGCCGGTGCAATCAAATGTATAATCCGCGCCGCCATCGGTCAGCGCCACCAGATGTTCGACGATATCGCCCTTGATCTTTTTCGGATTGACGAAATGGGTCATGCCGAATTTCTTGCCCCATGCTTCACGGTCGTCATTGATGTCGACACCAATAATTTTATCCGCGCCAACCATCCGCGCGCCTTGCAGCACGTTCAGGCCGATGCCACCGAGGCCGAAGACGATGACATTGGCACCGGGCTCCACTTTCGCCGTGTTGACCACTGCGCCGACACCGGTGGTGACGCCGCAGCCGATATAGCAGCTGGTGTTGAACGGCGCGTCGGTGCGGATCTTGGCAACCGCGATTTCCGGCAGGACGATGAAGTTGGAAAAGGTCGAGCAGCCCATATAATGGTAGATCGCTTCGCCCTTGTAGGACATGCGGCTGGTGCCGTCGGGCATCAGTCCCTGCCCCTGAGTCGCGCGGATGGCGGTACACAGATTGGTCTTACCGGACAGGCAGCTTTTGCACTGGCGGCATTCGGGGGTGTAAAGCGGAATCACATGATCGTCGGGAGCCACCGAGGTGACGCCGGCTCCGACTTCCCGCACGATACCGGCGCCTTCATGGCCCAATACGCTCGGGAACTTGCCTTCGCTATCCAGCCCGTCGAGCGTGTAAGCGTCGGTGTGACAAATACCCGTCGCCATGATCTCGACCAGCACTTCGCCCGCCTTCGGGCCTTCCAGATCAAGTTCGACAATCTCAAGTGGCTTTTTGGCTTCAAATGCTACGGCTGCGCGGGTCTTCATATTGATTATTTCCTTCTGTTGACCTGTCGATCATATTTGTATGTCATACATACGGTTATCCACAAGATAAACCGCTTAATTTGAGTCGGCCTCCAAACTTGCTTAATCGCTGCCGGTTCTGCTCGAATCCCAAAGCGCATGCAATATCGGCAATAGATGGGGCCGCAAATCTTCGGGGATTGATTGTTGTAATCGCACCTCATGATCATCAATAACAGCTTGCGCCGCTCGCAGAAGCTTTTTCCCTTTTGCTGTCAGCAGCAGGCCCTGCGACCGACCATCGACCGGTTCTTTTGAAATCAGGGACTGGTCCAGTAATCTGGAGACAAGCGGCACCATATTGGCACGCTGGATGTCCAGCAATTTGCCGGCATCGCTCTGCGTCAAGCCGGGATTGGCCTTCACCAATATCAGAAGCGAGACATCGCTGTGCCGCAATCCGATTTTTCCAAGCCTCTTGTTCAATTCTGCCAGAGAAGCGGCTGCCGCCCGGCTCAAGACATATCCGGGCAATGATGAAAGAGGGTCCAGCATGTGACCACTATAAGAAATGCTATTGGCAATAGCAATATGAAACACTATGGGTCATAGCAATTAAACCTTGAAGGGAATCAACATGTCCGACCGCACAGAAGAAGATACCGTAGCTTATGAAATCAAGGATGGCATTGCCTGGGTGAAGTTCAATCGCCCGGAAAAGCGCAATTGCATGAGCCCCAAGCTCAACCGGCAAATGCTGCGGGTGCTCGATGCACTGGAATTTAATGATGATGTCGGCGTCCTGGTCCTGACCGGAGAAGGCAGTAGCTGGTCGGCCGGCATGGATTTGAAAGAATATTTCCGAGAAACCGAGGAAAAAGGCATTCCCGGTATCCGGCAGAGCCAGCGCGAGGCCTATACATGGTGGGAGCGTTTGCGCTGGTATCAGAAAACCACGATTGCCATGGTCAACGGCTGGTGCTTCGGCGGCGGCTACGGACCGCTCTATGCCTGCGACCTCGCCTTTTGCGCCGATGAAGCCCAATTTGGCCTGTCGGAAATCAACTGGGGCATTTTGCCGGGCGGCGGCGCGACCAAGGTTGCGACCAATTTGATGCCCCTGCGCAAGGCCATGTATCATACGTTGATGGGTGAAAATATGAGCGGGCAGGAAGCCGCAGCAGCAGGGCTGGTCAACGAATCCATGCCGCTCGACCAATTGGAAGCGCGCGTGACCGAAGTCGCAAACAAGCTGCTCAAGAAAAATCTGGATACGCTCAAGGCGTCCAAGGATGCGGTCAAGCGCGTCATCGAAATGACTTTCGACAATGCCGAAGATTATCTGATCCGGGCGCAGGAAGCACTGAACTTCCACGACAAGACCGACGGCCGGCATGAAGGCATGAAGCAATTTCTCGATGAAAAGAGCTTCAAGCCGGGCCTGGGTGAATATGACAAGACCAAGACCGGGGCGGACTGAAGTCTGACGGTCCAATCGTGAGCAATACTGACATATTGGCGCGGCATATTGCCATTGCCTATGGCGCGACCGCGCTTGGCGCTGCCAGTGAAGCGGGGCATGACGAAGCCATGGTCGCGGAAATATTGCATTCGGCCAGCCGCTTTGCCAAGGATCATCTGGTCGCGCTCAATCATGTTGGCGACCGGGTTGGCAGCCTGCTGGAAAATGGCCGGATCAAGACGCCTGCCGGACATCAGCAGGCCTGGGCCGAATTCCGCGACGGCGGCTGGCTGTTGCTCGATGCCAAGGCGGAAGATGGCGGAATGGGTCTGCCCTCTTCGCTGGCCAGCGCGGTTCAGGAAATGCTGGACAGCGCCTGTCCGGCGTTCGGGATGATGCCGGTCCCTATTCGAGCGGCACTGAAGCTGATCAAGGCGTTTGGCGATGCGGCGATCCAGCAGGAATGGGTCGGCCCGCTGACCCAGGGGCTATGGTCGACGACAATCTGCATTTCCGAGCCGGATGCCGGATCCGATGTGCGGCGCATCCGAACCCGCGCTGTTCAGCAGGACGACGGACACTGGCTGGTGACCGGTGAAAAATGCTGGATCAGCTTCGGCGATCAGGACATCACCGACCGGATTGGCCATTGCCTGCTGGCAAAAACGAACATCGACGGCAACCCCGATGCGATCAGCCTGTTTCTGGTGCCGGATCGTTTTGGCGACAGCAGAAATAATATCATTGTCCGCCGGGTCGAGGAGAAGCTGGGCCTGCATTTGTCGCCGACCTGCGCGCTCGGCTTTGAGGAAGCGACAGGCTTTCTGCTCGGCGAACCCGGCCGGGGATTGCAACAGCTGTTCGTGATGATCGCCCAGATGCGATTGGCGACGGCCGTGCAAGGCGCCGGTATTGCAGCGAAGGCCTATGCCGTTGCCCGCCAATATGCAGCCGAACGGCGGCAGGGCGGAAGCGGCGCAGTCGCCGTCCCGATCGAAGACCATGCCGATATTCAGCGATTATTACTGCAAATGGCGGGCCGTCTCGAAACATTGCGGGGGCTGATCCATGCGACCGGCAATGCGCTCGATCTGGCGGAGAAATCGGCTGACCAGAAGGTGCGCGATCATCATGCGGCGCTCGCATCATGGCTACTGCCGATCGTCAAGACGCTGGGCGGAGAAGTGGCGTTCGACTGTGCCAGTGATGCCATTCAAATTCTCGGCGGCGCCAGCTACACCAAGGAATGGCCTGTCGAACAATGTCTCCGCGATGCCAGAGTGCTGACCATGTTCGAGGGCACGACCGGCATGCAGGCGCAAGATCTTTTGTTCCGTCGTCTGCTCGGTGGAAGTGGCTCGGCGTTCAAGACCTTCGTCGCCACGGCCCGAAAAGACGCCGTCGGCTGCACCCGTTTGGCAACCGCTCTGGACAGGCTGGAAGAGGTGGCATTGGCGCTTGGCGCACCGGACATGACCCAGCGCGATCGGGAAAGCGGCGCCACGGCTTTTCTGTCGATGGCATCTGATGTCGCCTGCGGCTGGATCGGCGCGCGACTTGAAGAGCAAGATGCCATCGATCCAATCGCAAGACATCTCGCGGCAGCGGGGCAATCAGCTTTGCGGGAAATGGACAATTCGCTCTCTTTTCATTCACAATCTGTGCTTTGCGGTGCCTCATCACTTGCAAGTTTTGGAGACCTCGTGTGACGTTATTTGATCCGGTCCGCACCTATGCCCGCTCGAGGCCAGAATCACGCGCCATTGTAAATATCGAGAGCGAGCGCCAGTGGACCTATGCCCAGCTTGATGTGACGATTGACCGGCTGGCAAGCTGGATCTTCGAGCAATTTGGTGGGCACAGCGAAACCCGGATCGCAACCCTTGCCAAAAACTGCGCCGAGATGCTGTTCCTGCAATTGGCCTGCGCGCGGGCCGGGGCAATTTTCGTACCGTTCAACTGGCGTCTGGCCCATGCGGAAATCGAGGCGCTGGCGGCCGATGCAGAGCCAAAGATCGTTTTCCACGACCCCGACATGACGCCTCCGTCCGGTGCCAGGCCTGTCCTGATCGAGAAGATGCTGGCACTGGGTAGTGATGGCGCGAAACCGCCAGCGGATGCGCGGCGACCGTTCGAAGCGGTCTCCACCCTGCTCTATACATCCGGTACCAGCGGGCGCCCGAAAGGCGTCATGTTGTCGGAATCGAACAGCTTTTGGGGATGTTCCAATTTCATCTACGGCAATGAAGTTTCCAGCCGCAGCGTATTCCTCTGCGACATGCCGCTGTTTCATACCGCCGGGCTGTTCGCAGCGGCCAGAACGCCGCTGCAGGCCGGCGCAACGGTTCTGATCTCCCACGGCTTTGATCCGCAAAAGACGCTCGCCCGGCTTTCCGATCCCGACTGGAAAGTCTCGCATTATTTCTCGGTTCCGCAAATGGCTGCGACCTTGTGGAACCAGCCGGAATTTGATGCCAAGAAACTGCACAATATCGTCGCCTGGGCGATCGGCGGCGCACCCAATCCGAAAGCGCAAAGCGAAAAATTCGTCAAGGCAGGCATCCGCATTTCCGAAGGCTTTGGCATGTCGGAAACCGGTTCCAATTTCGCGATGCCACCGCATGATCAGGACATATTGCTAAGCAAGGCAGGAAGCTGCGGTCTTCCGCTGATGATGATTGAGGCAAAGATTATCGGGGAGGACGGCAATGAAGTGGCAACCGGTGAACGCGGCGAATTATGGCTGCGCGGCCCGAGCATTGCGAGCGGATATTGGCTCCAGCCGGAACTGACGGCGAAGGCGTTTCCGGACGGCTGGTTCGTGACCGGCGATGCCGCGACCTGCGACGAGGACGGCTTTTATTATATCGTCGATCGCAAGAAGGACATGTATATTTCCGGCGGTGAAAATGTCTATCCGGCAGAGGTTGAAGCGGCGATTGCCGAAATGCCGGCGGTCGGCGAATGCGCCGTAGTTGGCGTGCCGGACGAACGCTGGGGCGAAGTCGGGCGGGTCTATATCATCCAGGTGCCGGGACAATCTGTCACCGGCGATCAGGTAATAGCTCACTGCCTGTCCCGGCTGGCCAAATTCAAGGTGCCCAAGACAGCGGTGGTAACCGACGCAATCCCCCGCACGGCTTCCGGAAAAGTGCAGAAACATCTCCTCAAGGCGCGGGCGATCGAGGAATTAACGCCAGGCTAGTCGGCTTCCCTCACCTTGAGGAAAAGCAAGGCGATCGCCGCGAGCAGCGATCCTGCCCCCATGAAGATGGCAACTGTTTGCAATCCATAGCCGGCGAGAAACAAATATCCCGCCAACACCGGTGCCAAAGCCGCACCGCCGCGGCCGACACCAATGGCAAAACCGGTCCCGGTTGCCCGGATATGGGTCGGGAATACTCTGGCAAATAATGTATATAATCCAACAACCGCAGAATTGGTGAAAAACCCGACGACGGCGACGATGCCAGCCAGTTTTGTCAGGTCGTCCGTACCCTGCCCGAACCAGACGATCAGCACCGAAGCAATCACCAGGGTGATCATGGTCAGCAGCTTCAATCCAACGCGCATCGCGATAAATCCAAAGGCTGCCCCGCCAAGCGCTCCGCCGACATTGGCCCAGGTCAGCACGCCGGCAGCGGCCTGCGGTTCGAACCCCATGTCGACGACGATTTTGGGCACCCATTTCAGGATGGAATAGAAGCTGGTGATATGCGCAAAATAAGCAAAGGATATCAGGAATGTGGTCGCGATCATCGCCGGTTTGAAAATGTCCGCGAGCGACCGTTTTGCCGATTCTTCGGTTTCCTCAGATAGGCTGCTGACGGCGGCATGACCAAAGCGGTGAAATGTCTTGTTGATCTTTTCGAGCGCGCCTGCGGGACGTTTGCGGTCCAGAAAGGCCGGCGTTTCAGGGATGAGAAACCAGACTAGCGGAATGCATGCTGCGGTAGCATAGGCGCCAAAGGAAAATATATCCCGCCAGCTGCCATCGGCCAGCAATTGCTGGACGACCAGACCGCCGGTCACACCGCCGATCGGATAGCCGATGACCATGAGCGACATGGCGACGCTGCGCCAGCGGGCATTGGAAAATTCAGCGGCGGTGGCATTGATCGCAGCCAGCATCCCGCCAATCCCCAGACCGGTGATCAGGCGCCAGATCAGCAGCTCGGTAACATTTCCCGCGTGACCCGCAAACCACATTCCGATGGTCATCGCGGCCAGGCAGCCCAATATCGTGGGGCGACGTCCATATTTGTCTGCGACACCGCCGAGCAATATCGAACCGAACGCCATTCCGAGCAATTCCATGGAAAGCACCCATCCCAAAGTGCCCTGATCTACGCCCCATTCCCTGGCGATACCCGGTGAGGCGAAGCTGATCGACAAGACGTCGAAACCGTCCAGTGCGTTGAGGGCGATGGTCATTCCAACAGCCAGCCACTGCCAAGTTTGCATGCGACTTTCGTCCATGGTTTTTATCGGATCTTTGCTGGCCATCAACCTTTCCCCCTCAAGTTTTTTTGGCTATTCGTGAATTTTGGTGAGCATTTCAATCAGCAGCTCGACTTCCTTTTTCTTGAACCGCGACTGCAACCAATTTTCATGTTCCTGAATCGCCACTTTTGCGGAAGCCAGAGCCTCCCTGCCATGATCGGTCAAATTCAATGTTTGCTTGCGTCCATCGGTTTTCGACTTGCCGCGAACCAGATATCCGCGCTTCTGCAGCCGGTTGATGATCGCCATCGTGGTTGCCCTGTCCATCCGCATGCGTTTGGCGAGGCCAGTCTGGGCAATATCGGGATGATCATCGACGAGCCAGAGCACGGAAACCTGCTTCTGGGTCAACTCCAGATCAGAAAAGGTTTCGGTAAAGTGACGATAGACAGCGCCATGAGCAAGGCGAATATGAAAGCCGACGATATTCTTGATTTCACCAATATCTTCGTCGCCTTCGACATGCGGCGTCGTTGGCACCAATATTTCTTTTGGTCTTGTCATATTTCCCCCTTTTGTAGATAGTTAGTCTAACATACAATATTTGTCGAGAGAATCACTGATGGCCCATTTCCCAGACACGCTAAACTTCACAGGATTCAACAGTCCGTCAAGAGTAGAGGCCGACATTATCGATCTGGTCCATGAGGGAGTGATCCCCCCGGAACTCAATGGCGCTTTTTTCGGGTTCAGCCAGACCCTCAATTTCCGCCGCGACTGGAAGATGATATTTCCTTCAACGGCGACGGCATGATCGCCCGTTTTCATATCCACGATGGCCAATGCGATTTTCGCCAGCGCTGGGCGAAGAAAGCAGAAGCATGGTCGTTGTAGACCAGAATGATCACATCCGGCTTTTCTTCCTTTTCCCATTTTTTCGTCCATTCATAGCCTTCGAATATCGGAGCGAAATAGTTATCTTCCGTCTTGCCCTGATCAACCGCTACGCCGAGCAACGGAACGTGGCTACTGCCAACACCTGCCGTAATACGCGCCATATCAATTCACTCCCTTGTTATTGTCGGCCGCCGCGAGATTGGCCTTGATCGAGCGGTTGCCCTCTGGCGAACGTCCGCCCTTCTTCATCATGTTCTGATATTCGGGAAAGCTCATATCGGTCATGGTCGAAACCGCCTCTGCAAAGCTCAGTCCGTCGGTTGAAAATACCTTGGCCAGAAAATAGACATTGCCGCCCAGATCGAGGCAACGATTATAGTCGCGCGCCAATATGGCTTCCTTTTGATCTTCGGTCATTGGCCAGTCTTCGAGATATTTTCTCTCGTCCGCTTTCCACGCCTCGCGATTTTCCGATTTCATCAGACTCATGGCAAACTGGTTCAGCCAATAGCCTTTTCTTGCCCGCGCTGCGGTGAACACCCGGGTTCCCGGGATATCGTCCAGTTCGGCGAGATATGCATGAATATCCCGGACCTGTTGCTTGCTCATAATCCTCTCTCCTTCAATTGGGCATCCAGCCGGGGGTAGACCCGCCGCGCATTGCCCTCAAAAATCGCGTGCCGCTCGGCATCGGAAATATCGAGCGCATCAACATAACGTTTCGTGTCATCAAAATATTGACCTGTCTGCGGGTCGATGCCGCGCACCGCCCCGACCATTTCGCTGCCAAACAGGATATTCTTGTTGTCGATCACGTCGGCCAGCAAGGTGACGCCCGGCTGGTGATAGACGCAGGTGTCAAAATACACGTTGTTCATCACATGACCGGACAGATCGGGTTGCTTGAGCATGTCGGCTAGGCCGCGATAGCGCCCCCAGTGATAAGGCACGGCGCCGCCGCCATGTGGAATGATGAACCGCAGATCCGGAAAATCCTTGAACAGATCGCCCTGGATGAATTGCATGAAGGCGATCGTGTCGGCCGCGATATAATAAGCGCCGGTGGCATGCATGGCCGGATTGCAGCTGCCCGAAACATGGATCATCGCCGGGACGTCCAGCTCGGCCATTTTCTCGTAGAACGGATACCAGAACGCATCGGTCAACGGCGGATGTTCAAACTTGCCGCCGCCGGGATCGGGATTGAGATTGCATCCGACAAAACCCATGTCGACGCAGCGTTCCAGCTCCTCGATACTGCCCTGCATGTCCGCCTTCGGACTTTGCGGCAACATGCAGACGGGCACGAATATTTCCGGATAGAGCTCGGCGCAGCGCTTGATCAGATCATTATTCACCTGCGCCCATTTTTTGGCGACGCCTTCATCACCGATATGCGGCGCCATTGCCGATGCGCGGGGTGAGAATATCGTCATGTCCGCACCGCGCTCTTTCAGCAACCTGATCTGGTTTGCCTCAAGCGTTTCGCGGATCTGGTCGTCGGAAATTTCGGGATAAGGCCCGGCCGGTTCGCCGGACGCATAAGCCGCCTTCTGCGCTTCACGCCATTCATTATGCGCGGTCGGCGCTGTCGTATAATGACCATGACAATCAATGATCAGGCTCATACTGCCAAACCTCCCTTATTCGCCATTTGCCGCTGGCGGGCAATCGTGGCTTTTGTCATCAGTGGCTCGATACCCAGTGCATCCAGGGTCAAAGCGACCTGTTCCATTTCTTCGGCGCGACGCAGCCCATGGGTCGTCATCCGCTCGATATTGTAATTTGCCTTTTCAGCCCATTCCGGACCGAGCGATTGCAGAACATCGTCACTGACACCGGCTTCGCGGGCGGCGAGCATCATTTCTGCGGTCAGCGCTTCGATGCCCTTGACCATGATCGAACGGATCATCTTAATCGATGATGCTTTGCCGATTTCGCCATCCACCAGACGAATATTGTCAAAACCGAGCTTGCTAAGAACAAGCGCGCCATCGGCTGCATCAGCGCCGGATAGCAGCAGCGGCACCGACATCTCGGCCGGATTGACCGGCGCCATCACCGCAACATCAACATAGCGCCCGCCTGCTTGATGAATATATTTTGCCGCCCGGCATTTTGTGTCGGGTGCCACCGAGTTCATATCAAAATATAGCGCGCTCGGCGCGATGCCCTGCGCGGCTTCTTCTGCAGCAGCCATAGCCTGACCGGCGGTCACAAGGCTGATGATCGCGGCAGAACCCTTTATCGCATCGCGGGAGGAAGCGCATCCGATCACGCCGGCCTCCGTATATTCCGACAGCTTGTCCTTGATATCATAGACTCGCGCGGCATCACCCCAACCGCCTGCCCTGGCAAAGGTCGAGCCCGCTTCACCGAAACCGATAAGAGAGACATTTTGCGTCATGACCGGATGCTATCTGCAAGCCGAGATATCTGCCAATTGGAAAGCGAGATTGGCTATAAGATAAAGCGAATTCAGTTTTTGGCTGCTTCCTCAAGCATCGTCATAAAAGCCCGCTGCATCGCGGTTGGCATCCAGCCCGCGCGCGTGGTTGCGCCGATGATCCGGTGCAGACCTTCCGGCGGCTCGCCGATTGCCGACAGCCATCCCGCCTCCAGTTCCACGGCAACCTGATCGGGTGAGAGCAAGGTCAGGAAATCGCTTTCGAGCAATATCTGGCGGATGGTAATCACCGAGCCACATTCTATCGGGACATCCGGACAGACTATGCCCGCAGACTCGAACATTTGCTCCCACCGCATTCTGAGCGGCGTGCCGGGAGCAGCTATGATCCAAGGGTAACTGGCGAGTTTCTTAAGATCGCTGCTGTGGCCCTGCAATGGATGATTGTACCGACCGATAACCGCCGGATGATCTTCGAATAGCGGTCTTTGCTGCACGTCATCGCCGGGCGAGGGATCGCGCAGCGCCCCGATCAGAAGATCCAGTTCACCGTCACGCAGTGGCTCGATAAGTTCGGTATGGCTGCCCTCGACAATCCGGATTTCGCTTTCGGGATAAGCATGGTGAAATTGCGCCACAGCCTTGGGCAGCAGACGCGCTCTGCACAGAGGCATGGCGCCAATCGATATTATGCCCGTTTCTCGGCCCTTTAGTGCTTCCAATTCCGACAGTCCGGCGGCCAGTTCGGCACGGGCCAGACGGAAGAGGCGGGCCAGCGCGCGCCCCTGTGCGGTCAGCGCCATGCCTTTGCCGCGCCGTTCCAGCAATTTGCGCTTCAGGGCGATGGCAAGATTGGCAACCGAACGATGCAGCGATGGCTGCGCCAGACCCGACATCGCGCTGGCGGTTGGATAGCTGCCATGCTCTGCCACCGACAGAAAGGCGCGCAATTGCGCCATGGTCACGCGGGTCGAACCGATATTGGCCAGTGCGGCCTCGATCCTGGGGACAAAGATCATCGCAGCGGACGTCGGCGTCATCCCGTCCGGATGACGCTCAAACAGCGGTTGCCCCAATTGTGTTTCGAGCTTCACCAACCCCTGGGTTATCGCCGGCTGGGTCAGATTTACCGCATCTGCCGCAGCGCTTATGCTGCCCTTGTCGCAGATTTCCATCGCTGCGTATAAATGACGCAAGTTGAGTTGCCAAAGTTCCATGGACCAAGGATTAGCACAATCTTATAGCCCGGCCCAAGTTCCAAATTGCGCATTCCCGCTTGGCCTGCGACACTGACATGATTGTTAGAGGAATTGAAAATGGCGAATATTGTTGTTCAGAATATTGAACGGACCGATCTGAAACTGGTCGATGCACTCGGCAAATGCGGGGTCGCAACGGTCCACGAAGCACAAGGCCGCACTGGCCTCATGGCCTCGCATATGACGCCGATCTATGCCGGAGCGCGCGTGGCCGGAAATGCCGTCACCATATCGGCAGCGCGCGGCGATAATTGGATGGTCCATGTCGCGATCGAACAGATGCAGGCGGGCGATATCTTGGTTCTGGAACCGACCAGCCCCTGCGAAGACGGCTATTTCGGCGACCTTCTGGCGACATCCGCCCAATCACGCGGCGGTCGCGGCCTGATCATCAATGCCGGTGTTCGCGATGTCCGTGATCTCACCCAGATGAACTTCCCGGTCTGGTCCAAGGCTGTCTTTGCCCAGGGCACCGTCAAGAACACATTGGGTTCGGTGAATATCCCGATCGTCTGCGCCGGCGCTCTTGTAAATCCGGGTGATGTGATCGTCGCCGATGACGACGGCGTTTGTGTAGTGCCGCGGCAAAATGCGTCCGAAGTGCTGGAAAAGGCGCAGGCGCGGGAGGCCAATGAGGAAGACAAAAGGCAGAAACTGGAGAGCGGTATCTTGGGCCTCGACATGTGCAGCATGCGCGAGCGGCTGGAGAAGGAAGGCCTGAAATATGTCTGATGCGCCGATGACCTCGGCCCGCGTCATGTGGATGCGCGGCGGGACGTCAAAAGGCGGCTATTTTCTGGCGGCGGACGTGCCGTCGGACAGAGTTGAGCTGGACCCGTTTCTGCTCAGCGTCATGGGCTCCCCGGATGATCGGCAGATTGACGGCATGGGCGGGGCCGATCCGCTGACCAGCAAAGTTGCCATCGTCAAAAAATCGGATCGCGACGGCATTGATGTCGATTATCTGTTTCTGCAAGTCTTTGTCGATCAGGCTTTGGTCAGCGATGCGCAGAATTGCGGAAATATATTGGCGGGCGTTGGTCCATTTGCGATCGAGCGCGGACTGGTTGCAGCCACGGGCGAGCAGACCAAGGTCACGATATTCATGGAGAATACCGCGCAAACCGCCGTTGCCACGGTCGAGACGCGCGGCGGCATGCCAGTCTATTCCGGCGATGCGCGGATCGATGGTGTGCCCGGAACAGCGGCGCCAGTGCCGCTGGAGTTTCGCGATACGGCGGGATCAAGCTGCGGTGCCTTGCTGCCCACCGGAAACGCGGTAGACATCATCAATGATGTGCGCTGCACGTTGATCGACAATGGCATGCCCTGCATCGTGATGAAGGCGGAAGATGTCGGTGCAACCGGATATGAAAGCCGCGACGAACTGGATGCAGCCGAAGACGTGAAGGCACGTATCGAAGCCATCCGGCTGGCCGCTGGCGAGCGCATGAATCTCGGCGATGTTGCGGCAAAATCTGTGCCCAAAATGATGCTGGTCGCCGCTCCCAGAAACGGCGGCGCGATAACGGTGCGTAACTTCATCCCCAAGCGCGCCCATGCCAGCGTCGGCGTGCTCGCTGCGGTAACGGTTGCAACGGCCTGTCTGATCGAAGATTCACCCGCTGCCGAGGTCGCCGACATCCCCGAGGGCAGTCGCAAAACCATGTCGGTCGAACATCCGACTGGAGAAACCACCTGCGTCATGGAAGTCGATGATGGAGGCAATGTTACCAGCGCCGCGATGCTGCGGACCGCACGCAAATTGATGGACGGAGAGATTTTCGCATGAGCGCCGATTCACAGGGCCGCATCACCAGCTGGCATGGCAATCCGTCGAAACCGACATTCACCCCGCCGCCGGGAGCCGTGGACGCCCATTGTCATGTCTTTGGCCCGCAGGCTTTATTCCCGTTCAGCCCGAAGGCAAAATATCTGCCGGCAGACGCGGGGCCGGACATGCTGTTTGCCCTGCGTGATCATCTGGGATTTGATCGCAATGTGATCGTGCAGGCCAGTTGCCACGGCACGGACAATAGCGCCACTCTGGATGCCATCACCAAGTCGGGCGGCAAGGCGCGCGGCGTCGCTGTTGTTGATCCGGACATCAGCAAGGCCGAACTCGAAAAGCTGCACGATGGCGGCATTCGCGGCGTGCGGTTCAATTTTCTCAAGCGGCTCGTCGACAATGCGCCCAAGGACAAGTTTCTCGAAGTCGCCGGCCGCCTGCCCGCCGGATGGCATGTCGTGATCTATTTCGAAGCCGACATATTGGACGAGATGCGCGCCTTCATCGATGCGATACCGGTGCCGGTGGTGGTCGATCATATGGGCCGCCCGGATGTCAGCCAGGGACCGGATGGACCGGAGATGAAGGCCTTCCGCTCCCTGCTCGATTCCCGCCCGGACATCTGGTTCAAGGCGACCTGTCCGGACCGGCTGGACGCGACCAACGATCCCTGGGACGACTTTGCCAGAGCAGTCCGTCCCCTGGTCGAGGATTATCAGGATCGCATGCTATGGGGCACCGACTGGCCCCATCCCAACATGCAATCCAACATCCCGGACGACGGCCATCTGGTCGACATGATCCCCAGAATCGCGGTGACCGAGGCCTTGCAGCGCAAGATGCTGATCGACAATCCCATGCGACTATATTGGTCCTGAAATATTTGACTGGCCCAGCTGCGGGAACATCTGATCCCCGGCTCGCGTGATTGGCAGTTGATATTCCAGCCGAGTTCGTTTCAATCAACATGAGCATGACCTTAGCTTATGCGCTATCCGGGCTTTCAGCCTTTGGCAGGCGCTACCGGAATTCGGGCACAGTTGGTCAACCGCATATGATTGAAGGACAGGAATGAATGCAGGATTATAGTGATATACGCGCGGAAGTTGCCAAGCTTTGCCAGAAATTTCCCGGCGAATATTGGCGCGCGCGGGACAAGGCCCGCGAATATCCGACCGATTTTGTCAACGCTCTCGGCGAAGCGGGATATCTTGCGGCCCTGATCCCGGAAGAATTTGGCGGCGCCGGACTGCCGATTTCCGCGGCAGCCGCGATCCTTGAGGAAATCCAGGCGCAGGGCTGCAATGGCGGCGCGGTGCACGCGCAAATGTATATCATGGGCACGATGTTGCGCCACGGCTCCGACGAACAGAAATCTCAATATCTGCCAAAGATCGCCACCGGTGAATTGCGCCTGCAGGCGTTCGGCGTGACCGAGCCGACCAGCGGCACCGATACGCTGGCGCTCAAGACCGTCGCCAAGCGTGATGGCGATGATTATGTTATCAACGGCCAGAAATTATGGACCAGCCGGGCCGAGCATAGCGATCTGATGCTGTTGCTAGCCCGCACCACGCCGCGTGATCAGGTGAGCAAACGCACCGACGGCCTGTCGGTCTTTCTCGTCGACATGAATGCGGCGCTGGGCAACGGACTGACCATCCGGCCGATTGAAACAATGATGAACCACAGCACCACCGAATTGTTCTTCGACAATATGCGCGTGCCCGCCGCCAATCTGATCGGCGAGGAAGGCAATGGCTTTCGCTATATCCTTTCCGGCATGAACGCCGAGCGGCTGCTGATTGCGGCGGAATGTATCGGCGATGCCAAATGGTTCATCGAAAAGGCCACTGCTTATGCCAAGGAACGGGTCTTGTTCGGCCGACCGATTGGCCAGAACCAGGGCGTGCAATTCCCGATCGCCCGCGCCTATGCGCAGATGCGCGCCGCCGAGCTGCTGGTCCATGAAGGGCTGCGCAAATATGAAGCGGGCGAAAATTGCGGCGAGGAAGCCAATATGGCCAAGATGCTGGCCGCCGATGCCAGCTGGGCCGCCGGAGAAGCCTGTGTCCAGACCCATGGCGGCTTCGGCTTTGCCGCGGAATATGATGTCGAGCGCAAATTCCGCGAGACCCGGCTCTACCAGGTCGCTCCGATCAGCACCAATATGATCCTGTCCTATGTCGCCGAACATGTGCTGGGCCTGCCGAGAAGCTATTGATGAGCGGCTGGGCTAACTGGATCGGCAAGAGCGAGACACGCTATGACGTGTTAACGCCGGGACTGCTGCAACGCTTTTGCGCGACCATCGACAGGCCGGTCACAGAGGATATTCCACAGGGGCTGCACTGGTGTCTTTGTCTGCCCGATGCTTCGACGGCAGAGCTGGCGGAAGATGGTCATCCGAAGAAAGGTGGTTTCCTGCCTCCGATCCCCCTGCCCCGCCGGATGTGGGCGTCGAGCAGCGTCTCTTTTGATCACCCGCTGCAACTGGGTGATGAAGTATCCCGCATCTCGACCATCGCCTCGATTGAGGAGAAATCGGGGAAATCCGGCGATCTGGTATTTGTTGCCGTCGATCATGAAACGCGCGTTGGTCAGCAGGTAGCGATCAGGGAAAGACAGAATATCGTCTATCGGGAACCCGCTGCGCCTGCTGCCCCCGCTCCGCCCGCCAGTGCCAAACCTGCTGACCTGAGCGGGTGGGACTGGCAGCAGCAGATCACTCCGTCCGAGCCGCTGCTGTTCCGCTACTCGGCGCTGACCTTCAACAGTCACCGCATCCATTATGACAAGCCCTATGCGGTGCAGGAAGAGGGCTATCCCGGCCTGGTCGTGCAAGGCCCGCTGATGGCGACATTGTTGCTCAATCTGGCCGCAAGCGAGCTGGGCGCAAACAAACTTTCCCGCTTTTCCTTCCGGGGACAATCTCCTGCCTTTGCCAGTGCCGCGATATATCTGGTCGGGAAACAGGAGGCCGAGAAAATCACGCTCGCCGTGCTGGGCAATGACGGCAAGGAAATCATGGCCGCGCAAGCGATGATCTAGGCGCAGCCCGTGAGAACTTTACAGCATCGCGCCTTTTTATTTTCTGTGACCTTTGGCCCAAATCATTGAATTTTCGCCGTTTTCTCGTTATCCGCCCGGCAGCGAGTGTAACCTTTCGCCCGACGGCAAAATCCGGTCCGGTTGTTGGCGGCTGAGCGATGCCGCTTCTATTATATCCAGAATGTCAAAGAGCCAAACGATTGCGAGAATAGGCGATCGGGCGCGGTGTAGGAAAGGCGAAATATTAACGGGCAAGCGTAACTTTCAAGAGATCCACACATGGGCAATGCCACACTCTCCGTTCGTGCTGAGCTTGTCGAAGCATGATCGCGCGCACTCGCCCTTCGACAGGCTCAGGACGAACGGGAGAGAGGCCGGATATTCAGGATGACGATGCATTTCGTAACCCAAGAGCAAACGCAAAAGAAAAGCCCGGCAGCTGCGGTTCACGCGGCCACCGGGCTTTTCATTTTTCAGACCTGACCTAGAAACGGTCGGCGTTCATCACCTTGGTCCAGGCTGCCGCGAAGTCGTCGACAAATTTCTGACCCGCATCATCGGAGGCATAGACCTCGGCAACGGCGCGCAATTCCGAATTTGATCCAAAAATCAGATCAACCGGGGTCGCGGTCCATACCAATTTACCGGTGTTGCGGTCGTTGCCCTCGTATAATCCCGCATTCGTTGCTGACTTCGCCCACTCAGTCTTCATGTCGAGCAGATTGACGAAAAAGTCATTGCTAAGCTGTCCGGGATTAGCGGTAAACACGCCATTCGACGACCCGCCCGCATTCGCGTTGAGAGCACGGAACCCGCCGACCAGCACGGTCATTTCCGGTACGGTCAGATTGAGCGCGTCTGCCTTGTCGACCAATGCTGCTGCTGGCGCCAGATCGGCACCGGAGACATAATAGTTGCGGAAGCCATCAGCCTTGGGCTCGAGATAGGCGAAGGATGCCGCATCGGTCTGTTCCTGAGTGGCATCGACGCGTCCGGGCGTGAACGGCAGACTGACCTTGTGGCCAGCCTTGTCTGCCGCCTGCTCGACCGCCGCATTGCCGCCAAGCACGATCAGGTCGGCGAGCGAGACTTTCTTGCCGCCGGTGGCGCTCTTGTTGAAATCCTTCTGGATCGCTTCCAGCTTGCCAAGCACCTTGGTCAGTTCAGCCTTGTCGTTGACCGACCAGTCGCGTTGCGGCGCCAGCCGCAGCCGCGCACCATTGGCACCGCCGCGCATATCAGTGCCACGGAAGGTCGAAGCCGAGGCCCATGCGGTCCGCACCAGTTCGGCCGTCGCCAGACCGGAAGCCAGGATTTTTGACTTGAGCTGCGCCACGTCCGCATCGCCGATCATGGCATAATTGGCTGTCGGCAGCGGATCCTGCCAGACGAAGCTCTGGCTCGGTGCATCGGCACCAACATAGCGGGCCGACGGGCCGAGGTCACGATGCGTCAGCTTGAACCAGGCGCGAGCGAAGGAGGCCGCGAATTCATCGGGGTTTTCATGCCAGCGTTCAGCAATCTTGCGGAATCCGGGATCTTCCTTGACCGCAATATCGGTGGTGAACATGATCGGCGCATGGGTCTTGCCCGGAATATGGGCGTCGGGGACCATATTCGCAGCATTTGGGTCACTTGGAATCCACTGGGTCGCGCCGGCCGGGCTTTTGGTCTTGACCCATTCGAAACCAAACAGGTTATCGAGATATTGCGAGGTGAAGGCGATCGGATTGGCCGACCATGCGCCTTCAAGACCGCTGGTGATGGTGTCTTCGGCATTACCCTTGCCGCACTTGTTTTCCCAGCCCATGCCCTGCTTTTCAATGCCCGCAGCCGACGGTTCTGCGCCCATGCATTCTTCGGGCTTGTGCGCGCCGTGCGCCTTGCCGAACGTGTGACCACCAGCGATCAGCGCCAGCGTTTCCTCGTCGTTCATAGCCATATTGCCAAAGGCGCGGCGGACATCAGCCGCAGCAGAAATCGGATCATGATTGCCATTGGGGCCTTCGGGATTGACGTAGATCAAACCCATTTGCGTCGCAGCAAGCGGTCCCGTGAGATTGCCTTTGCCGTCACGGCGATTGTCGGCCAGCATCTTCGCTTCGGGACCCCAGAACACGAGATCCGGCTGGAAGGCATCAACACGACCGCCAGCAAAGCCGATGGTCTTGAACCCCATATCCTCAAGCGAGACATTTCCGGTCAGCACCATCAGGTCACCCCAGGAAAGCTTGCGGCCATATTTCTGCTTGATCGGCCAGACCAGACGGCGCGCCTTGTCGAGGCTGACATTGTCGGGCCAGCTGTTGAGCGGTTCAAACCGCTGCTCCCCGCCATCCGAGCCGCCGCGGCCATCACCGACGCGGTAAGTACCGGCGCTATGCCAGGCCATGCGAATGAAGAACGGACCGTAGTGACCATAATCCGCTGGCCACCAATCCTGCGAAGTGGTCAGAACCTTGCGGATGTCCTCCTTGACCGCTGCGAGGTCGAGCGACGCGAATTCAGCGGCATAATCATAGTCGGCGCCATAGGGATTGGACTGTGCCTCATGCTGGCGCAACGCTGCCAGATCAAGGCTCTGCGGCCACCAGTCCTTGTTGGACATCACCGATTCTTGTGCTTGGGCGGGGCTTGCCATTACCACCGGTGTCATCGATGCTGCGAGTAAAGCGAAAAGCGAAACTTGGGATTTGAACATCATTCTCTCCTACTGATTGCCGAAAGTATTACACGGAGATTACCGCCATTCGAATAGATGACGAAATCAGTAAAATTCCTGAGTGTAATCGAACCCGTCGATCAACCTGGCCCCAGGAGATGTTCGCAACCGATTTTGCCGACTTCGACATTTCAATAGAGGAACAGCAAGTAGTTTTTAAGGCAGCGACGGGAATATTTTCATCCCGACCAAAAAGCGCGAGCCATGCAGACGGAGTCGCTTGTCTATAAAGGCCGCAGACTGAGGGACCGAAGCCCGGTTTTGGCAGGTGCATTGGACGCAACAAGAGAAGTCCGACGGTCGGGTCGCAATGGCCGTCGAACTTCTCATGAATACCCAAAAGGGCTTGGTGCGGCACCGGGATCATATCGAGTGGAATGCTTCATCTGACCGATACCGCAACCCTTTGTTAGCCGAGTCTTTTTGAGCGCACTGTGATGGCGATCACTGGTCATCGAAAAAGCGGAGGATGAATCATAAAATCCGGAGATGGTTCATCGCAGCGGCTAAGTAGGACGAAAAAAACGGGAGCTTACCCGAAGATAAGCTCCCGCTGCGCCTCTGTTGGAGCCACTGTCCTCTTGCGATTCCAGTAGCCGCTTGTTCGGCGTCCGGTTTCCGGTCCAAATCCGTTAATGGTCAGTGGTTTTCCACGTGTCCGCTTGCGCTTCTTCGCTTCGGTTTCCAACCCGCACTTGGTCCAGTCACCCGATGATCTTAGTCCGTCTGATCCGTTCGGGCTTGCGCCTTCCCTTTTCGGACTTTCTCCGATCATCGATCCAGAGATCAATTTCCTTTTCTTGCGAAAAACAAACCGGTCGTCTCGACCATCTTCCGGGTCCCGGGCTGTCCTGCGGGTCATTGCTGACTGGTCGCTGGTTCGTCCGTTTGCTTTCCGATGACTTATATATGACTCTGTATTCCGAGTCGCTCCTAGTCGAAAAACGGAAGTTATCCACAGGCAGGCCACTTAGCGGTGGAAAACTGCTGCTGATATGGTGGATAATATAGAAATTTTGGATTTGATCGCGAATTATGGAATTTTGTCCGCTGGTCCGGCCCTGCTCTTGGGAGGGGATGGAGGAGGGACCGGACCTTTGGACCAATCCCGGCGCCGCAATCGGGAGGAGGATGCGGCAGCCGGGATTGTAACTTTTTGCCTCAGACCTGAACCGTCGTGAGCAGAATGATGCTGCTAACGGACAGGGCGGCGACTATATTGAAAAGCGTTCTCATGGATTTTCTCCTTATTTCAACGCCGATCAAACATCTCTTTTCCTGCGTAACTTACAAGCTCCAGATGGTCGCACGAGAATTAGGTTTCAATTGAAAATGGAGAATAATATGTTGCATGTTTTGCAACTGGGAAGCCGGTATAAGGGGGCATCCCGATCCCTTCTTCCGTGAGGGAGAAGGGAAAATCAAGCAGTCGCCTGAGAAACCCTTCGATAAGCTCAGAACCAACGGATTGGGATAAGTGCATTAGTGAACCATCCAAAGCTCGTCATCCTGAACTTGTTTCAGGACCTCCATCGGCACTGCACAATCTCACGAGGTCGTGAAACAAGTTCAGGATGACGAAGATGGTGTGATGACTGAGGACGAACGGCAGCTAACCAATAGGCCGCGCTGGATCACCGCGTCTATTTGCTTTCGGAAAACTCCAGCACACCCTTGGATTGCTTGGCGGATATTTCCGTCAACGCCAGCGAGAAGGGATCGCCTTCATCGGTTTTTCCGGACAGTTTGGTGCCGTCCCGTGCGACTTCGAAATCCTTGCCGGACAATTGCCCCGCATACCAGTCCGCCAGCTTGTCAGCACTTGCCGGTGCCTTGAAACTGATTTGCACCTTGCCGCCCTCGCCTTTCGCATCTTCAATATCAAAGCTGGTTATCTGGCTGCCCGGATAAAGATCGACATTGTTCATATCGAAATCATCGCTGTCGAGCGTGATCGACGGCAAATCGACTTCCATCGAAAAACCATCAGCCTTGATCGAGAATTTGCTGTCCTCCTCGCCGCAGCCAATTTTGATTTTTTCGGCGTCGGGCTTGCTGTCATCGCTAAAGTCGATCGACAACCCCGAACCATCGGCGGAGTCATCTTTCACCTTGCTGCAAGCGGACAGGGCAAGCGGCAGCGCCGCCAGTAAAATCAGATATTTTGGGGCCATGCGAAAATCTCCAGACTGTATTGCTATATTAATACAGTCTGGAGATTACTCCGTCAAGCTGCAAGGCCAATCAGATCGCTGGGGTCGTTCCGGGATTTCCCGCATTGACGATGCCGCCGTCGACAGGAATCGTCGAACCAACGACATAGTCACCAGCCGAGCTTGCAAGAAATACCGCCGCTGAGGCCATGTCTTCGGGCCGTCCAATGCGTTTCGCCGGGATGCCCTTTTCGACGGCACCTTCATGATCGCGCGCGGCTTTGTTCATCGTCGAGGCAAAGGCACCGGGAGCGATTCCAGTCATGATGATATCTTCCTGGACCAGTTTGGAAGCCATTTTGCGGGTCAGATGAATGACCGCCGCCTTGGAAGCCTGATAGCTGTAAGTTTCCCATGGATTGATCTGCAATCCGTCGACCGAGGCAATGTTGATGACCTTGGCGGGCCGCTCGAAGCTGGCAGCGGCCTTCAATTGTGGATGCAGGGCCTGGGTCAGAAAGAACAGGCCTTTGACATTGGTGTCCATGACCTTGTCCCAGCCGGCTTCCGGGAACGAGAGATATTCCTCGCCCCACGCCACGCCGGCGTTGTTGACAAGAATGTCGAGCTTCTCTTCGCGAGAAGCAATCTCTGCGGCCAGGGCCTTGCAACCTTCATAGGTGGAAATATCGCCCTGGATATAGGTGCAATTCTCGCCAAATTCAGAGGCAGCGGCTTCGCCCTGATCCGCCTTGCGGCCAGAGATATAGACTTTCGCACCCTGGGCCAGAAAGCCTTCGGTGATCATCGCGCCAATGCCGCGCTGACCGCCGGTTACCAGAGCGACACGCCCTTCGAGCGAGAAAATCTTGTTAAAATCCATCAGTTTATTCCTTTAATAGCCGTGCATTTCGGCAACGAGATTGGTGTGATAATTCACATCGCCCATGAATTCCTGCAACGCGCGGTCGCGCTTCATATAGAGGCCGATATCATATTCGTCGGTCATACCAACGCCGCCGTGCATCTGGACGCCTTCCTTGACCGAAAGCGCGGTTGCCTTGCCCGATTTGGCCTTGGCGACCGACACCATCAGCTCGGCCTTGGACGAGCCTTCATCCAGCATTTGCTGCGCTTTCAAAACGGTTGCCCGCGCGATTTCCATCTCGCTGTAGAGATGGGAAATGCGATGCTGCAGCGCCTGGAACGAACCGATCAAGGTGCCGAACTGGCTGCGGCCCTTGATATAGTCGACGGTGATATCCATGGCACCAGCGCCCACGCCCAGCGTTTCGGTAGCAGCGCCAGAACGGCCCGCGTTCAACATACGCCGAAGCACCGTGTCGCCATCGTCGACCTCGCCGATCACCGCGTCGGCATCGACGATCACGCCATCAAACTGGAGATGCGCTGCCATCGCGCTGTCGACCAGCCGGGCACTGTTGCTGGAAAGGCCGTTGGCCTTGGCATCAACCGCAAACAGGGTCAGGCCCTTGGCATCGCCTGCTGCACCACTTGTGCGCGCGGCAACGATCAGCATGTCAGCCGAGCCGCCCTGCACGACAAATTGCTTCTTGCCATCAAGCTTGAAGCCATTGCCTTCGCGGGTAGCGGCCATATTGATCTGGTCCGGACGGTGTTTCGCGCCCTCGTCAACCGCCAGCGCCAGCACCGTGTCGCCAGCGATGATGCCGGGGAAATATTTGTCGCGCAACGCCTTGCCGCCCGCATTCAGCGCTTCCACGCCAGCGACCGCCGTGGTCAGAAAGGGCGAAGGCGTCAGGTTGCGGCCGATTTCTTCGAGTACCACGCCGGCTTCGACATGGCCGAGCCCGAGGCCACCTTCTTCTTCGCCAATCAATATCCCGGTAAAGCCCATTTCCGCGAACTGCTTCCACAGCGCGTGTGAGAAACCGTCCTTGCATTGCTTGTCGCGAAATTCGCGAAGATGCGAAACCGGGGCCTCGCCTTTCATGAATTCCGCTGCACTATCGTGGAGCATCTTCTGATCGTCGTTCAAATAAAGCGGCATGTTCTAGTCCTTATCTCAAATTGTGCACTGCGGGCTCAGGCGCGAGCCGATCCCGCATGAACAGCTCATTAGGAACGCGTCTATCAGGCGCCCGGCAGTCGCAATATCTGTTTGGATATGACGTTCAGCATGACTTCACTGGTGCCGCCCTCGATACTGTTCGCCTTGGTGCGCAGCCAGCTGCGCGCCGTGAGCCCGCCGTTGGTGGCTTCGCTTTCCCACTCCAGCACTTCGCTGCCGCCGGCCGCCATGATCAGCTCGTGGCGACGCTTGTTGATTTCGGTGCCTGCATATTTCATCATATTGGGCTGAGCCGGATGGCACAGACCGGCCTTGAACGTATCGCCAAAACGCTCAGCCATGGCGCGGAATGCCAGCACATCAATGTCCATTTCGGCCATTTGCGCGCGCAGCATCGGATCGTCGAGACGGCCCATTGCATCGCGACCATATTGATCGGCAAATTTGGCGCCAAGCGACGTCGCCCCTTCCGAACCACCGCCGGAAATCATGCTGCGTTCGTGGCCCAGCAGATATTTGGCAACATCCCAGCCCTTGTTGACTTCATAGATGACCGAGGAAACGCCTTCGCCATATTCCTTGGGCACTTTGACATCATCGAAAAATGTCTCGCAAAATGCCGACTGGCCGGAAATCAGCACGATCGGCTTGGTCGTCACGCCTTCGCTGGCCATGTCGAACAGCATGAACGAAATGCCCTTGTGCTTTTCATTCTTGTCGGTCCGCGTCAGGCAGAAAATCCAGTCGGCCTTGTCGGCGTAGCTGGTCCAGATTTTCTGGCCGTTGACCAGGAAATGATCGCCCTGATCGACGGCACTGGTTTGCAGCGAGGCCAGATCGGATCCCGAACCGGGCTCGGAATAGCCCTGACACCAGCGAATTTCGCCGCGTGCGATCGGCGGCAGGAAATGCTTCTTCTGCGCTTCGGTACCGAAATGCAGCAGCGCGGGGCCAAGCATCCAGATGCCAAAGCTCGACAAGGGTGACCGGCATCTGAGCCGCGCCATTTCCTGGCCGAGAATTTTTGCTTCGGCCCGGGACAATCCGCCACCGCCATATTCTTTCGGCCAGTCGGGGACCGTCCAGCCTTTCGCCGCCATGATGTCCAGCCACTCTTTTTGTCCGGGCTTATATGTCGGATTGCGCCCGCCCCAAACGGCATCGCTTTCGTCAACCATCGGTTCGCGCATCTCTGGTGGACAATTGGCTTCGAGCCAGGCCGCCGTTTCCGCGCGGAAGGTTTCAAGATCGGACATCACGAATTTCCTTTTAATTGATCAATTAAAGTTGGACTATCATATTTGCGTGGATTGATTCAACGATTCCCTTGGCCAGAAGTCAAAAATAATCGGAGAATCTGACGCTGAATTTTACAACGACCAGCAAGTCTTTTGAATTCCGTAACGGAAATGAGACTGGCCAGCACAAGTGATTGACGCTGAAAAGCATCACCGCTTTAATGACAAAAAAAATGGGAGCGCAAGAGGATGCGATTTAAAGACAAAACCGCCGTGATAACGGGCGGATCATCGGGCATTGGACGCGCTAGCGTTGATCTTTTCCTGCGCGAAGGCGCCACTGTTGTCATGGGCGACATCGATGAAGCGGAGGGCACCGCGATGATGTCGGCCTTGGGCGATAGCTTTCTGTTCAAAAAATGTGATGTCACCCAGGAATCCGAGGTCAAGGCGCTGATGGACTATGCGGCCGAGCAGACCGGCGGCATCGATATCGTATTTAACAATGCCGGTGCGGGCGGCCCGCGGGCCCCGATCGACGAGATCAGCGGCGATGACTGGGACTTTGCCATGGCGCTGCTGCTCAAATCCGTGGCCATGGGTATCCGCCACGCCGCGCCGCATCTGAAAAAACGCGGCGGCGGGGCGATCGTCAATACCGCGTCCATCTGTTCTTTTCAGGCCGGCTATGGCCCGATTGCCTATTCCACCGCCAAGGCCGGCGTATTGCATCTGACCAAGGTCGCTGCGGCCGAGCTCGCCCGTTACAAAATCCGCGTGAATGCGATATGCCCCGGATTCATCCAGACCAATATTTTCGCGGCAACGGTCGGCGCCAATAAGGAAGAGGCCCGGGAGATCAATGCGGTTCTCGGCCAGGCCGCGGCCAGTGCGCAGCCCATTGGCCGTCCCGGTGTGCCCAATGATATTGCCGAAGCGGCAGCCTATCTCGCCTCCGATGCAGCCGGCTTTGTCACCGGCACGCATCTGCTGGTTGATGGCGGCATGCTCGTCGGCACCGAAGGTAGCTGGAATCCCGAAGTTCCCGGCATGCTCGATGCGATCTTGCCGGAGCATCTGCGTTGACGGTGACTTCGGACAAGCTGCCGCTCAAAACCAAGATATTATACGGCTTTGGCGCCGCCGCTTATGGGGTCAAGGATAACGGCTTCGCTGTATTCCTGCTCTATTATTACAATCAGGTTGTCGGCATGCGCGCCGATGTCGTCAGCCTGGCGATTGCAATTGCCCTGTTCGTCGATGCCTTCATCGATCCGCTGATCGGCCAGATGACGGATCGAACCAGAACCCCGATTGGGCGTCGCCACCCCTGGCTCTATGGCGCAGCCCTTCCGATCGCGATCGCATGGCTGCTGTTGTGGCATCCACCCGAGACAAGCGCCACGCTGCAATTTTTCTATCTTCTGACGATGGCGATGCTGGTCCGGATCACATTGTCTGCATATGAGGTTCCCTCACTCGCGCTGCTTCCGGAACTCAGCCGGGACTATCATGACCGCACCAGCACTTTGCGTTATCGTACCTTGTTCGGCTGGGCGAGTGGTCTCGGCATCATGGTTCTGGCTTATGGTGTTCTGCTTGTACCCAGCGAAGAATATCCTGTCGGACTGCTCAACGTGGATGGCTATGCGTCATACGCTATTATTGGTGCCTGCATTATGGCGGTTGCCGTTCTGGTGTCGGCTCTCAGCACGCATAAGCGGATAGTGGGACGATATAAGGCGGAGAGCAGTCAGCCGAAAACCGCAGAAGGTTTTTCGGAAATGCTATCTGCATTTCGTTTTTCACCATTTCTATTGTTGATGTTCGCCGGTGTTTTTGCCTTTACCAATCAGGGACTGACCTTTGCGATGACGCCATATCTCCTGACCCATGTCTGGGAATTCGGTTCTGCCGAGATGACACTCTATTCTGCCGTTCTCTTCATCGGGGTCATCATGGCATTCTTGCTGGTAACCCCGATTTCCAAGCGGACCGGAAAACCCAAGGGGGCCGCCTTTTTAACGCTATTTGCCGTGATAATAGGCACTGCGCCCTACTGGCTGCGCATGATCGATCTTTTTCCAGAGCCCGGCTCCCCCTATCTCATCCCGAGTCTTTTTACCTTTCTCGTGATCGGAATTGCGGCCAGCATCTCGGCGATGATCCTGACCATGTCGATGATGGCAGATGTTACGGATGCCTATGCATTTGATGTCGGCAAACGGACCGAAGGTCTGTTTTCGTCCGGCATGTGGTTCATGCAGAAAATGGTCGGCGGCATGGGCATCTTGCTGTCCGGCCTGATTATTTCCTTCATCCAGTTGCCCGCGCAGGCGGTGCCGGGCAGTGTTGATCCGGTGATTGTCGACAATCTGGCCCTGATTTTCGTGTCGATGGTGACCGTGATTGGACTTGCCGGCGCATGGGCCTACACTCTATTTCCATTGAGTGAGCAGGACCATGGCGAGCGCATATCGAAGCTGGCTGCGGAAATGCCGAAGGTGAAATGACGACAGCAGAATAAAAACTCGTTCGGCTAGACGCTTACCACCCGTCATATTTTCTTGACCTATAAGAATCATGTATGATTCAGAGGCTCTCCATAAATTTTGGGGGTTCAGATGTTCAAGGCGAGCGCGGT